>Ga0210399_10000324_pt1 | contig 38778 bp, 22 predicted proteins | sample IncBWC14MmetaG_FD_150865 | JGI IMG/M metagenome (GOLD analysis project Ga0210399, IMG submission 150865) | Forest soil microbial communities from Barre Woods Harvard Forest LTER site, Petersham, Massachusetts, United States - Inc-BW-C-14-M | ecosystem: Environmental > Terrestrial > Soil >... | reverse complement strand
GAATGATGGTGGCGACTTCGAGCCAGAGCAGATCGCCCTCGTCGTAGTAGTCGGTGCCGCGGCGCCAGTTCAGCCAGCCGCCTCTTCCGAAGGCAAGGCCGGGTTCTCCAACGGCGGTGTCAAGCAACGGGCGCCAGGTACGGCCGGGACGTCCGGGGCCAAGCTGGGCCGCAATGCTGGCTATCGACTCGTGGTATTGGTCCGACGTCCACAAGCCGCTGCGCGCGGCCAACATGGGTCCGAGATAGTCCGTCAATCCTTCGTAGCCCCACAAGAGATCCGTTTTCATGGGTTGTTCGTAATACGGGACGGTCAGATCAGCGGGGCGGCGAAACTTGCCGTTCCAGGAGTGAGCGAACTCGTGGGCGAGCAGTCCGCCCAGCGACATGCCGGAACTGGGCAAAAGGAGAGTTCGCTCCGGCAAGCGGCTGTTGTTCGACTCGTGATGTTCGAGACCGAAATGCGCGACATGATCACTGAGCGCGAGCAGGAAATGATAGTCGCGATAGTGGCGAGCACCAAAAAGTTTGCCAGATTCGGCCACCAGATTGGCCATCTGCTTCTGGTTTTCGGAGCTCATGTTCAGAGCAGCTTCGCTGTCGGCCGCCATGTCGATTTCGTGGTGAATGGGTTCGCCCGGAGGCGTGAGGTCAATCGTTCGATAGAACTCTCCGGTAATTACGGGCGAGTCCACCAGCAAATCCAGTGAAATCGGTTTGAATGAAACTCGATTTCCTGATGCATTCTCGACGGGAAGCGCAGTGCCGAATTTCCAGCCGTCCGGCATCACCAGTTTGGCTTCGTAAGTGAGCTTCTCGGCGGGGATGTCTGCCGGATAGAGTGCGACTTCATTCCATTCGAGGACCAGGAGTTTGTCCGTGGCTGAGACGCCGTCGGGCTCAAGATAGTCATAGCTGCCGTTGAGATGGCTGACACCGCGGGGAATTTCCACATGGAAGGTGAAAACATCCAGCAAATCACGCTGCCATGGAATGATCTTGCCGTCGGCCTCGAACTTGAGGCCGGTGAGATTGGCGATGGGTCCATCGGGACCATGCTCGCCGGGAATCCATTTCGGATAGTAGAGAGTGAGAGGTCCGGGCTTGACCGGCACGACCAAATTTATGTGCAGCAGCTTCTGCTGAGTTCTCGTTGCGTCCACCGTGACCGAGATAGCTTCTTCGGCGAGCGCGGCGGATGCGGCCAGCGCCAGGACGGAGGCGAGAAGTACCATTGAGCGGATGCGGCGCGATTCCATGCAAAAGCTCCTCATACAAGAACGGGATAAACCTACCGGTGCATCATATCCTGCCTAGCCAGTGTCGTCTCTCCAAACAAACCTCGGGTGAACATAGAAACTATTTGGACGCACTGGCGCGATGTTTCCATTGTCGCCGACTATACATGCTCGATCAGCACACCTCGGCTTGGTCGCGGCTAGGTTGCGGGTCTTAGTTTGCCGGCCCAGCAAACAGCAGCAGATTCCCGTCCGGATCCTTGACGATGAAATTCCTGGCGCCCCATGCCTGCCTTTTCAGAGTCTGGTGAAAAGTAACACCGGCGGACTGAAACTCAAGAAACAGCAGCTTGATCTCGTCCGCTGTAGCGACGGTCATCGATGCCGACAACAGTTCCTCCCGATCGCGGATCGTCGAGTCGATTAATGGTTGCTCGACACATCGTAGCTCGACACATCGTAGATTGAGGCGCGCCGCGTCGCGACCCACCTGTGCATAGTAGGGAGGTTTGCCGTAAGTGAATACAAGCGTAAAGCCTAACTTCTCGCGGAAAAATTCGCAGGATCTCTTGATGTCGGTGACGAACAGTTGCGGTTCTGCACTGACAATCGTTGCTGTGGATGGCGATGATTTGGATGGCGACGGCTTCACCTTGAGCGACGTGGTCGAAAGTCCAGCTTTCAGGGCCTGCCAACCATCGAAGCCTTGCTGTCTTGCTACCATTTCTTGGGCATCGCTGAGCTTAAAGCTCGCGGCAAGAATCTCGGAGTCGGGCATATTCAGGAAACGAGGCAAATGCTCGCGGATTTGTGCGGCGACGGGATAGTGGCGTTCGCGATGCCACCGCAATATGAGCTTGGCTTGCTTCTTGAGGTTCTCTAGATTGGGCATGCAGGCCTCCACGATGAGATCGTAGGTGGGCATTGCCCTTCGGCGACGTGCCGTTGCATCCTACATGCGCAGATGGCAGTATCTGCGACGGCGTCAGAAGTTGTCAATTGAGAACGCCGCCGCGCGCCGGCCTTTCATCGGACGCTTGCTCTAGATGCCCGCATACCACGCGTAGCCCCCATCTCCGGCAGCCCCGCCCCCACCCTTGCCGAACGGTTTGAGGTTGTCCGTCAGAGTCAAGCGATTGATGTATTTCACGTTTTTATAACCGAGCTGCCGCGGGATACGCACGCGGATAGGGCCTCCGAACGGCACGGGAAGTTCGTTTCCGTTCATGCCGTGGGCGAGAAGCGTTTGCGGGTGCAACGCGTCCGCCATGTCGATGCTCTCCCACCAGTCAGGTTGGATCGAGCGGTATACAACGTAACGCGCCTGGGGCAGCGCGCCCACACGGTCCAGGATGTAGGACAGCGGCACACCGGTCCATTCGGCGATGTAGGTCCATCCTTCTTCACAGCCGATCATAGTGATCTGCGAACTGGAGGGAAAGCTTCTGATCTCTGCCAGCGAGAACGAAGCCGGTTTCCCCGCCATTCCGTCCACAGTTACTCGCCAGTCCACGAAACTGGCTGCCTGGAGTCGTTTGAATTCATCGCCCAAGGGATCGACTTCATTGGCGAACGGGTTCTTCGAGATCTGGGTGCGGGAAAATTCGCGGGCCAGGGAATGGCGGGTCAAGAGTCGCTGCGCCGCGTAGGTCAGCGTTTCTCCCGGGCCGTAAAATCCTCCCGCGTCGGGCGGGATGAGCCCATGAAGCCGCGCCACTTTGGCAGCGGCAGCAATCCCAGAGGCACCAGCCGCCACAGCCAGCCCTGTGGTGATGAATTTTCGTCGAGAGAAATTGCTCATAATTTCACTCCGTCGGTGGGGTAGTGCGGCCGGTGATCATGGCGCGCATACGATTTCGAAATCCGGCAACAAAAACCATCAGCACGTGAATCAACAGGAACAGCACCAATAATATCGTCACCAGGAAGTGCAGGCTGCGCGCCGTCTGGTGGCCTCCCAAGAGCCGAACGGCCAGAGGGAATTCCGAGTCGAATCCGAACGACATGGCCAGCCCTGTCCAGATCATCAGCGGGAACAGCACGAAAATCACGAGCAGATACGCCAGGCGCTGCAGCACGTTATACGACCAAGCTTCTTCCTTGCCCGGCCGCTCGAAGCGCAAGTGTCGAACCAGTGAACCGCCGAGCTTCTTGATGGAAAGGTCAGAAACCGCGGGAAACAGATTGCGGCGGAAATGGCCTGAGAAGACCGCGAACAGCACGTAGAGCAAACCCGTTCCGACCGCCAGCCATGCCGCCTGAAAATGGAGATAGCGGCTCCAGCCGTTCTGATCAGGGAGCACATACCCAAAGCCGGTGGGGACTGTATCCCTGGAGGACGGTACGTGAAGATTGAGCCACGGGCGCATGTTTACGTTGCCGGTCTCACCCCAGTAAAACCGTGGATGTGAGAGCACGATCTCGCCTCCGCTGACCAGCAGCGCGAGAAAGGCGATCGTAGTAATCCAATGGGTCACGCGCACCAGCGCGGAGTGGCGCTTCCCGCGCGCAGCAGACACTGGAGGACTAAGCCTGGCGGAAGAAGAATATTCGCGCGCACCGGGATCAGCGATCGGCAGACTCGCATTCATGAAGTGGGCCCCACCCCCGATGCTCCGGATTCTACAATAACCGCGCCTTAGCGCCGCCAATAAAGACGGGTAGCGGGTATCGACTGTTGGCTGTGCTGGCATGCAGAGTTTAGACCCGTAGCGAACCACGGAACGCCCTGGCGGCGTAGTAAGATTCCGCACCGTTGTGATACACGAAAACAGTGTCGAAGCGACGATCACAAAAGAGGGCGCCGCCGAGTTTTCTGACAGCAGAAGGAGTTTTCACCCAGCTCGACGTTTTCGTGTCGAAATTTCCAAGTTTCTGCAACTCTCGATATTGTTCTTCCGTTAAAAGCTCGATGCCCATGGCAGCCGCCATGCCAATCGCGCTGTCTTTTGGTTTGTTCTCTTTCCTGGACTCCAGCGCTTCACGGTCGTAGCAAATACTTCTGCGGCCCTTGGGACTTTCCGCCGAACAATCATAAAAAATGAACTCGCCGGTCTTTTTGTCATGGCCAACAACATCCGGTTCACCGCCAGTTCTCTCCATTTCATGGAGTGACCACAGTTTTTCAGCATCAGCTTCCAGCTTTGTTTGGACTTGAGCCCATTCAAGACCTTTATGGCGGTTTGTGTTTTTCTCAAAACGGGCTTGCAATGCTCTGAGGAGTTGTTGACCTTGTTCTGGCGGCAAGTCCTTCTTATTCATGTTTCGCGCTCTTGCGGTTTTCATAGTCGTCACTTCCTGCGTGCCTTAATCTGTTGCCCGCTGCACTCATGTGTTTCGGCTCATATCATAGTCAATCTGCCGACGGACATCGTCAGTGCCGAGCGGCGGGATCGCCCGTAGCTGGTGGGGCGTGATCCTCAACTGCCGGCGGCCCCAGCAACTCCGTAAGGACTGGCTTCAGTGCATCTGCCCAGACTTGATACGCTTTCACGGTGGGATGGAGTTTGTCTTTTGCATTCATCATTCCATCGCGCAGCATGCCATCGCTGCCGGCCAGTTTGTCGTTAATACTCAGATATCGAATTTTATGGCCATCGCCGTCAAACAACTTCGACAGATTGCGGTTGATTCTGTCGATGATAGGAGTGAACGCCGCATTGTCGTTTCTTGGAAAGATTCCCATCACTATGATTGTCGCGGCGGGCGCCTTCTCTTGAATCACATGCACAATCGCCTGAACACCTCGCGTCACGTCGGAAGCTCGTTCCTCGGTGCCGCCTGGAGCCCTCAGATCGCCGACGTTGTTTGTGCCGGCGAGCACAATGACGACTTTGGGGTTGACGGCATCCAACTCGCCGTTCTCTAAACGCCAGAGGATGTTGTGCGTCCGATCACCGCCCCATCCGAAATCAGCCGCGTTCCAGCCGAAGAAATTGTGCTTCCAATTGTCGAGCAAGTCCGGGTAGTCGAGGGCGCCCCACCTTCTTGTGATTGAGTCGCCTTCGAAGTAAACGTCGATTCCGGCTTGCTTCGCCTTCGCAAGCAGCTGTGAATGAGCCACCAGCGAGTTAGCGTCCGTCCGAAATACCGGCTGATCGGCGGGAAGTTCCCACGGGGTCGGGTGATAGTTGAAGAACCGATCCGCCCAGGGAATGAAGTACTTCCAGTTGGGGGCATCGGTGTGGCCCTCGTCATGTTGCCGCCATGCGAGTTCGCCATCGAGCAGCCCCGTATTCACTGGCGGCATCTTCGCGTTGTGATAGTCCGCGTTCACGCCCAGATCCTTCGCACCCAATAAGCGGAAGACAGCACCAGCGGCAACGGTCGCCATAAAGCTGCCCTGGTGGTCCAGCCATTTTGCATCCCCCTTCTCGGGAATCCCATAGCTGATGAACGTCAGCCGCGGTGCGCACAGGGCAATCAGTTCGTTTGCGTCCACCGGCAAGTCGCTGGCATTCTTGCTCCCGAACGAAGCCTCGGCGGCGCCGTACTTCAGAAAATTCCCGGCCATCCAGTGATACTCGCCGGACCCCGTAAGATTCTCCACCTCTTCTCCGAAATTGCGTCGGTGCGGTTTCGCGCCACCCTCCCCGGAGGAGCCCACCAGCGCCACAGCAAAGCGAGTATCGAACGCCATCGTCACGAGGGCAGCTTTTCCATATCGGGAGACACCTTCGATGCCCACGTGCTTCGCATCAACGTTCTTGTCCGTCTCCAGATAGTCGAGGGCGCGAGAGGCACCCCACGCCCACGCCCGTAACGCACCCCAATCGTCCGGCTTTCGAGGCTCGCCTTTATTCGTAAGGCCAATAATCCCTTTGGTGAGGCCTGCGCCGTTGTCCGCTTGGATCGTACTGGTGTCGAGGAGAGCATAACCCCAGCCGTTGGCAATGAGCTGTTCGGTCGAGGGCGGATCGCTCCCCATCATCTTCTTGAATTCCGGGTGGCTTGCGATGAATTGGCGGATGAACGCGCTGCTGAACATGATTATCACGGGCACGGGAGCTTTCGCATTCCCCGGCGTGACCAGGGTCATCTCAATGTCCACTTTGATCGAGGGATACGCTGAGTTGTCCACGTGTCCAATCAACTGTTTTTCAACGACAGGGAAAACTCCGGCCTTCGAATCGCTCGTGCTCTTCGAGGTCCAGGTCACTTTGGGCACATTCGGTGGGATGCGGCCGACGACCTCGCGCTCAAAGTCTTCGACTATCTCTGGGCGTCGCTTGTTCCACCACTGTTCTGCCGACGAGACCTTTTGCCCGTTCTTGAACGTGAGCGCATCGGGCAGATCGCCGTATGAATTGGCTTTCGCCTCGTCGTAGTTGGCGTGACTGGGGTCTTTTTCGTTCCCACTCGGCCCGGGACGGAGCGCTTTGATCCCGAGCTGATCCATCATGTTTTGATGGTCCTGTTCCGCCGTCCAATTCGCCGGCGGCGCTTGCTGTCCCGAAGACATCGGACAAACGATGGCGACTACAACTCCGAACGCGACAACTTTTGATAGCGTCTGCTGCAAGCGCTTGGGAAAGATCATGTTTAAACTCTCGAACAAAGGTGGTGTCACGAATCGGAAATGATGCTGCGTCGCGCGCCGACGGCTCAACGGTGACCGCAGTGAATTCTCTCACGACTCCGCGTTTACGTAGAATTCGTGGCAGCCGAGATTGCGCTCCCCGCGCAAAGGTATACTCCCGCGAGGAGTAAATCGAGAGTCCGGGGAGACAACGATGGCACCGCCAACCAGACGGGAGTTCGTGCAAAGCTGTGCCGCTGCTCTGGCTTTGACAAAATCAGGAGCAGGTTCTTTCACCTACTCGGAAACCTCCAGAGCTTACGATGAGGAATTCGCTTCGTATCAGGAGCGCCGACGAAAAGAACTTTGGAGCTTGCTTGGAGATCTCCCATGGCAGCACAATGTAGCGCCTCCAAAGTTGTTGAAGACTGAAAGACACGAGGGCTACGCTCTCGAACGCCTCGAACTTGATCTGAACGGCATCGAGCCGGTTCCAGCGCTGCTGCTGATTCCCGACAAACGCCAGTCACCTGCGCCTGGCCTTCTGTACATCCATTGGCACGCCGGGATGTACGGTCTGGGAAAGGAAGAACTTCTTCGGGGTGTGGACGCTCAGCCTGCCTACGCCCCCGTCTGCGTGGAAAAGGGCCTGGTGACACTTGCCATTGATAGCTGGTGCTTCGGAGAGCGCAAACATGAAGACGATGGGAAAACGGGTGAAGAAGATGCGTTCAAGCTGATGCTATGGAAGGGGCAGGTACTCTACGGAATGATGATGTTCGACGAGCTCCGCGCCCTGGACTATCTTGCCGGTCGCCCCGAAGTCGATTCTCAACGTCTGGGTGCGCTCGGAATGTCGATGGGTTCAACCAAGGCGTGGTGGCTTGCGGCTCTCGATCCGCGGGTTCACTTGTGCCTGGACGTTTGCTGTCTTACGGATTACGAAGAACTGATAAGAACTCGGGCGCTCAGCGCGCACGGGATCTATTACTACGTGCCTTCTTTGTTGAAGCACTTCCAGGCGGCAGACATCAACGAACTGATCGTCCCCCGGCCTCGATTGAGCGTGAACGGGCGACACGACCCTTTGACCCCACCGCTCGGTGTCGAGAAGATTCGAGATCACCTGCTCCCACTCTATCGCAAGTACGGCAGGGAGCCGGATTGTCACATTGAATTGTTCGATGCGGCCCACGTGGAGCTGCCGGCGATGAGGACACTCATCCTCGAATGGATGGATCGGTACCTCATCGACAAGAACCCAGCTGCAGGATAGATGAGATTACTAGATACACCTCAAACACGATGGATGGGCTGGCCGGAACGGACAGCCCCTCCTGTGTGACTGTAGAGCACTTTGACTTCAAGGTCCGGGCAACTCTACGCAGCCATTGGCCTCTTCACGATGCTGGGCATTTCATTTCCAGCGGGAACAAGGGCCCGCAGTTCCGAGGCCACGCAAATCAAGAAGCAAAGCACGCTGAGTTCCAACAGATTCCGCTGCGACAGGTCTATTTTCAAAAACAGCGCCTTCCCGACGTTGATATGCACGAGTCCCCCACAGACGAGCGCGACCCAACCGACGTAATACGTAACTTTTCCAACCAACTGTAATCGAGCGAAGTGGCCCATGGTGATTTACCCTCCTGGTTTTTGGTTAGCCTGAATGAAAATGCCCAAAAAATGGTGCAACTAGCAAAGCCGGACCATTTTACACCAGGTGTCAAGTCGTCCGGGGAGGTGGGCCAAAGTGGAGAAGCAGCTTTGGACAAAGGGCATGGGGAAGGGCGATCTGCAGGGGCCTAGCGCGGATCCGCCGTCATGGAGGCGCGGTGTCCCGTGACCGTCTCCCAGTAATCGATCCACTGACGGCGAATGCCTCTTGCTCGCTCGATCAGTTCGGGGCTGGGGCTTTGCCCGTGCTCGACCATGACGACGATTCCAGTGTTAAATTTTCTCTGTGAGTGATCCACATCTGGTAAACGTGGTCCTTCTACCGCGATCACGTCTTGAATCGTAATTTTCGTTCGATCGGCTTTGAATATCGGGCGACCGTTCGCATCTTTGCCGGCGGGCACGAGATTCTTGAGGATAAAGAAGTCCGGCACCTCCGCAGCCGATATCAAACCCATCAGATACAGGTCAAGGTAAGAATAGCCCGTCGCCGGCACATAGTAGTCGTCGTCGAGCTGTGTGTAAGTGCCGTCAAAATTATCCTGCCAGACGCCGCCTCCCATGGCGGAGGCCTCGATGGGCCGCTGATACGGGAACGCGACTGGGGCGTGTAATCCTCGCGCCCAGTGAACGGGGCCGAGAGGAATTGTTTCACCGCCGACTTTTGCGGAAACGAATGCGCTCCAGCGGTGGCCCATCTCATGCCCGATCTGCGACATTGCGTAGTTATAGGGAAGAAGCTTGTGATCCGGGGAGCGCTCCTCGAGTTGATGGGAGTAAGCGGTTATGTCGTGATCGCTCCCGACAGGCGCTCCTTCCGGCGGTCGCTCCTGCATTTGATTCGAATTGACATATACAGGTTGAACATATTCCCACTGGAACCTGCCTTGCGTGCAGTAATTCTCAAGATCGTGCTGTGGCGCCGCGATGCCGGTCACGTTGCCACCAAGTGGGCCATCGCTGGGAGTGCCGGCTTCCTGGTTATCGATACGGAAATCGGAGTAGTAAGCCAGAAAATCGAACTTGTCGCCGAGTGCCTTTATGACGGTGCAGGAAAGATCTTGAGTCCTGGGGAGAGCGAGGTAGTGAAACGCTTCATACACAACGCCGAAAGGACCATCCTTGCGCGTCAGCGAAGAAAGGTGGACTTCAGGGCTGCGAATTCCCGACAACCGGACAACATGCGGCGACAGGTGCGCACCTTCGGGCTTTTCCGGGTCAAGCTTTCGAGGCGCTTCGGACTCGGCGTAGATCGCAACTTGCCCGACTCCCCGAAGCGCCGGTGGCAATATTCCCCGCAAGGTGATTGTGTTGCCGCTCACTTTGACCCTACGCGAGACCCCGGGGCCGAAAGCGATGTATCTGGAGGGCCGGTGGCGCCACGCAACTCCCCGCACGGTCCATACAAATGTTGGATGGGCAGCATCGACGCTGCTGGGAAGTGGTTGGTGGGAATCCACAAAGACGCGGTATGAAAGGCCATCCACGGCAGGATCGCCTTCGGGCAGAACGGGCCCACGGGTTTCAAACGTGACTTTCAACAGGATGCCGTCTTCGACCGAGAGCTTGAGATTTCTGATATCCAAGTGCGCGGCTACTGCGGGATGCGGCTCGGCGCTGATGGTCGCCAGCGGCTTGTCTTCACCCGACAATTCGGGGTAGATGCCAACGATGGCGTCCTTGGCCGCAAGTTCCTTGTAGGACATTTCAATCGAGCCGTCGCGCCGCAGCACCGCTTGAAAGCGATTGATGGTATTGAACCAGGTGAAATCCTGGATGTTCCCGAATGGCTCCGTCAGATCCCAGGTAATGACCACGCGATCCGGCAGTTCTTTTGCATAGTGGGGTCCAGAGGTCCGCGGTTTGAAGAACACGCAGATTGCCGGAGCGCTATCGATGAGGGCGCTGGCCGCGTCTGCCAAGGGGTCGAATCGACCAATGGATACTCCGGCATCGGGAGGACCACTCGCTCCAGCGCTACTATCTTTTTTTCGCTCGCCAAAGCTGATCGATCCGGTTCTGCCCACACCAAATGAGTCCCAGCGTTTACCGGAGAACGGGAACGCAAATTGATGCAGAGTAACTTCGGCAGTGGTGAGTTGCGGGCCGAAGTCTGAATCCCATTGCAGGGGACCGCTCTCTACGCGGTAGTGCGCGCCATCGGGAGTGAAATGCAGCGTGTGATTAACGAGGTCGAAAAGGTTCGCCGTCCCAAGAGCGCCGTCATCCATCTCGATGACGACCAGGTCTCCGTTGATCGATACCTTGCCGATCAAGTGTCCCGGTTCAATTCGATCCTCCTGAGCGTTCGACTGGGTGCCGAAAAAGAGGAGTGCATACACGAGCAGGATTCCCCACTGCGATCTGGAAGAATGTTTTCTCAAGGGCCCCCGGCTATGCAGACTCTCGATCCGCTGTTTGTGGATATTGTATACACTACTCTTGCTTCTAGCGAAACATCAAATCGCATAAAGCATGGTTGTCGCATTGGCGTCAAAATCTTTCCCTCGAGAGCGCGCGCTATACTGCGCGAGGCGAGAACGTAGATCGTCATCTTCATTCCATGTCCAAAATGCTCACCGTTTTTCTTTCGGCCTTGCAGGTTTGCGGACCCCTGGTAGCATCCGGCGCGCAGATCTCTAAGAAGGCCCCGGTTGTCGATCCCATGGCCTCTGCCCAGCAAGGCATCAGTCTGGCCGCAAAGGGCCGCTGCCGGGAAGCCCTTCCCGTCTTGCGGAAGACATCATCATCCTTGTCCTTAGCGGACAAGCAACTCAAGTATCAAGCCTCAATGTCGATCGCGCGCTGCGCTATGAGTCTGAACCAGATGGAGACTGCGGTGCAGGCGCTCCTCTCGCTCAACCGCGAATTCCCCCACGATCCCGAGGTGCTCTACACAACGACCCATTTCTTTTCTGAGCTGGCGTCGCGTGCATCCCAGGATCTGGCTGCGACGTCACCGGCCTCTCCGCAGGCGCAACAACTCGATGCCGAGGCTTTCGAATCTCAGGGAAACTGGGATAAAGCTGCAGCTGAGTACAAGAGGATTCTTGAGCAGAACCCGCGCTTGCCCGGCATTCATTATCGCCTGGGGCGCATCTTTCTCGCGAAGACCCCGGCGGATGCGGAGGAGGCGAAGAAGGAATTCGACGCTGAACTTACGATTGATCCCAGCAACGCCTCGGCTGAGTTTATGTTGGGTGAAATGGACCGTCAGGCCGGGCAATGGGACCAGGCCTCCGGGCATTTCTCGCGGGCGTCGAAGATCGATGAAGGATTTGCGGAGGCTTATCTTGCGCTCGGTATGTCACTCAATTCCGCGGGAAAATTCCCCGACGCCATCGCGCCGCTGCAGACTTATGTAAAAATGCAACCCGCTGATCCCGCCGGCCACTACCAACTGGGAACTGCCTATGCACGTAGCGGGCACAAACAGGAAGCCGAAAAAGAGATGGCGCTGCAGCGGGAGGCTGCGGCGAAGACCCCTCGAGAGCAAGCGCCGCAGCAGTGATGAACACGGAGGTTGAGTGGATGGGGGCAAGGCGAGGTGCCCGGTGGAATCTGATTTCCCGCCGGCGCTTCCTTCAGATAATGACGGGCGTTGGAGCTGGCGGCGCATTGATCGGCACACGTCTCCCAGTGTGGGGGAGGTCCGCGCGGTCAGAGAATCCCGCATCGGCTTTTGAAGAAGTCTTGGCAGCCACGAGTGGCATTTCGTGGGTCCACACCAGTGGCCGTTCTCCGATGGCGCATTTGCCGGAAACGGTCGGGGCAGGCTGCGCCTTCCTCGACTACGACAACGACGGCTGGCTGGACATTTATCTGGTGAACAGTGGCAGATGCGATTTCTATGAGCCAGCCCAGCCGCTGCGAAACGCGCTCTATCACAACAACCGCGACGGCACTTTTACCGATGTGACCCAGAGAGCCGGTGTGCGGGGCGACGCCTACGGCATGGGCGTCGCGGTTGGCGACTACGACGGCGACGGATTTCCCGACCTCTACGTCACGCAGTATCCCCACAGCATTCTGTACCATAATAACGGCGATGGTACCTTCACCGACGTCACGGCGAAAGCCGGTGTGGCTGCGCCGGGATGGGCCACGAGCGCACTCTGGTTCGACTACGACAACGATGGGCGGCTGGATCTTTTCGTGTGCCGCTTCGTCGATTACAGCAAGGCCAAGCTCAAGTTCTGCGGCGATCTGCTGACCGGCGAGCGTCATTACTGCATTCCGAGCATCTACGATCCGATGCCGTGCTGGCTGTTTCACAATAACGGGGACGGCACCTTCACCGATGTCAGCAAGAAGTCTGGCATTGCGCAACCTTTGGCGAAGGCATGGGGAGTCGTCGCCGCCGACATCAATAATGACGGGAACGTGGACCTATACGTCACCAATGATACGGTCCCTAATTTTCTGTTCGCGAACCGGGGCAACGGACATTTCGAAGAGATCGGGTTGCTGTCTGGGGTTGGGGTGAATGCTTTTGGCAAGCCGCGTTCCGGCATGGGCGTCGATGCCGCCGATTACGATCAGGATGGCTGGATCGACCTGTTCGAGGCCAACGTGGATCACGAAATGTACTCGCTCTATCACAACGATAAGAACGAGGTCTTCAGTGATGTTGCCAATCCTACGGGCCTCGGTGCGGCCACGCGGTTAATGAGCGGCTGGGGGCTGAAGTTTTTCGATTACGATAACGACGGCGACATCGACTTGCTCCTGGCGAACGGTCACCCCGATGACACCGTGGACAAGAGAATCGAAGGCGTAAAATTTCTGGAACCCATGCTGCTGTTTCGCGAGAACGGGAAGGGCTTCGAGAACGTCAGCCAGCAAAGTGGGCCAGTCTTGTCGAGACCGCTCGCGGCGCGAGGCTTGGCGTTGGGCGATTTCAATAACGATGGGGCGGTGGACGTACTGGTGACGCAAAATAACGCCGCACCGGTTCTGTTGCGGAATAACATTGGCCGGGAGAATCATTGGTTGGGGGTGCGGCTGATCGGGACGAAGGCCAACATCGATGCCATCGGGGCGAAGATTACTTACCAGTCCGGCGATCTGAAGCGCCACGTATTCAAGGTAGGAGGAGGGAGCTATCTTTCCTCGCACGATCCGCGCATGGTCTTAGGCGTGGGAAAGCGAACGAAAGTCGACTGGCTGGAAATCCAATGGCCGCAGCCGAGTGGAAAGACGGAGCGTTTCACGGAACTGCCCATGGATCGTTACATCACGATTGTCGAGGGGCAGGGGAAATGGAAGTAAGCAGTGCCCGCGAAAAGCGCCGTGCGACTTGGAATCGAAGGTGCATCGGAGTCTTTGCCACTGTCATGGGCACGGTCATGCTGGGGCTGTTTCAATCTGCGGCGATTCACGCTCAGGTTGCGCCCGGGAAGCAGCAGATCGCCGGCGACCTGAAACAATCAAGTCCAGCCCAGAGTGGGTCCGGCCTGGCGGCTCAAACCGAAGCTGAGTCCGAACTTCAAACCGGGACTGCCCTCACGCGCAAAGGTTCTTTCCGCGAAGCTATCCCGCACCTGCTGGTAGCTCGCGGGCGAGTGGCCAACGAATACGCCGCGAATTTCAACCTCGCTATTTGCTATGTGGCGACCAGACAGTCCGAACCGGCGATCGAGGTTCTGAACGATCTGCGCCGCACGGGACACGACGGCGTCGACGTTGAGAATCTGCTAGCGCAAGCCTACATCGGAAATGCGCAACCGCAGCAGGCTTTGGCGTCTCTGGAGAAAGCCGCCACCCTCTCACCATCGAACGAGAAGCTCTATCTGTTCGTTGCCGACGCCTGCATGGACCACAGAGACTACGGGCTTGGGCTCAAAGTCGTGGAGATCGGACTTCGTAATCTGCCGCAATCCGCGCGACTTCATTACGAACGAGCGATGTTTTTTACCGAGCTTGACCGGTTGGACGAAGCCAAGCCGCAGTTTGAGTTGGCGAGCAAGCTCGCGTCCGGGAGCGAGATCGGCTACCTCGCCACAGCGCAGCAGGAATTGTTCGCGGGAGAGATCGGTGACGCGATCCGTTCTGCGCGCGAAGGCGTGAAGCAAGGATTTGAGGATCCCGCCCTGTTGACGATTCTTGGGGAAGCCTTGATTCGGTCGGGAGTCAGCCAGGGGCAGGCTGAATTCGCGGAAGCGCAAGCCGCCCTTGAGAAGGCTGTTACGCAACGACCGAACGACCCGGCCTCGCAAATCGCCCTTGGCAAACTTTATCTCACAGCCGGCCGTCTTGCGGATGCGATCGCGCATCTGGAAACGGCGCGCCAGCTTGAGCCTGGCAGACCGACGATCTACGCCAACCTCGCCAAGGCTTACCAGCGGCACGGAGATGCGCAACAGGCGCAGGACGCTCTCGCAGTTCTTGAGAAGTTAAACCGGGAACAGGCGGATCGTATCCGTTCCGCTCCCGGCGATCGCAAGGCGGGCTACGGCGGCCGAGTCGAGGAAGAGGGCTCTTCGCATCAGCCCTAGCCAGCGGCTGGTCCCCGCAGTGTCGAGCTCATCGTGCCGCAACCCGTGGGAAAGGCCGGTCGACTAAGCCTGTGCCTTCTTTAATGGCGATGATCTGGTCACTCTTAAGATTGGTGAGTTTCGTCACCACCCCGCTGGGCCACAGAACCTCAATCGCGTCGATGCTCAGGCGTAGCCCCAGCCCAAAGTGCAGGCGTGGATCCTGGGCGGATTGGTAACTCATGCCACCCTTCTTCTGTTCGTAAAGGACGAGGTCTCCAGCAGAGACCTTGACTCGGGCGCCCACGCCGTCGCGGTTAGACTTCGTGCCGATCAGCAGAATCTCTAGCCAGTGATTGGCGTTGCCGCCATCGTTGCGGAGGAGTTGCGGCGCCTGGCCGCAGTTGTTCACAAGGATGTCGAGATCCCCATCGTTGTCGAAGTCGCCGACGGCAGCGCCCCGGCTTACCCGAGGCAACTGAAAATCCGACCCCAGACGTTCACTCACGTTTTCGAAGATTCCACGTCCCGTGTTGCGCAGCATCAGCTTAGGTTCGGCATATTGTGTGTCGGCGTGGTACAGCTGGATATTGTCGAGCACGTGTCCGTTGGCCATGAAAATATCGCGCGCGCCATCGTTGTCATAGTCCATGAAGCGCGTGCCAAAGCCGCTCAGGTGGTAAGTGGAATAGGAAAGCTTGGAGCGGAAAGTGGCGTCGTCAAAGGTCTGGTCGCCCAGGTTCTGGTAGAGGCGCGCCAACTGCATGTCCAGGTGCGTGACGACCAGGTCGAGTCGTCCGCTCCCGGTCGTATCGGCTGCGTCGGTTCCCATACCCGCCTCAAACTGCCCATCCCCACTCACCGCGACTCCCGCCAGATAGGCCACTTCGCGGAAGGTTCCATCGCGGTTGTTGTGAAAGAGAAAGTTGGGCATGTGGTCGTTGCTGATGAAGATGTCTTGCCAGCCATCGTTGTCGTAGTCGAAGGTCACCACACCGAGACCGTTGCCGCCTTTGAGCCCGACCCCGGAAGACTTGCTGACATCGGTAAAAGTGCCGTCACCATTATTGTGGTAGAGCGTCGGCGGCTGGCCATGGAAATCATCGGGATGGCAATAGCTGCGCATTCCCGGCCCGCGATCGCCGCAATAGAAATTGCGTTCTGGGGACCAGTCGACGTAGTTGGCAATCACCAGGTCCAACCGGCCGTCATTGTCGTAGTCAAACCAGGCGGCGCTTGAGGCCCAGCGGCCGGAATTCTCCACGCCAGCGTGCGGGCTCACGTCGGTGAAGGTGCCATCGCCATTGTTGTGAAAGAGAATGCACCGGCCATAACCGAGAACGAAGAGGTCGGGGAACCCGTCGTTGTCATAATCGCCTACGGCAACTCCCATGCCAAATAGTCCCTCCGCTCCGACGCCAGCCTTGGTTGTAACGTCGGTGAAGGTGCCGTCCCCATTGTTGCGGTAGAGCGCGCTTCGCAACGGCCGCGCCGGTTGATACACCTTGGTTGCGGCGCCATTCACCAGGTAGAGATCGAGCAGACCGTTCTGGTCGTAATCGATCCATCCGCAGCCCGAGCCCATGGTCTCGATCAGGTATTTTTCCGGCGACGCCGCATTGTCGTGCTGGAAGGTGATTCCCGCCGCCCCAGCCACATTTACAAAGGTGACTGGGTTCATTGCAGATGATTCGGACCAAGCCTTCCGAGTGGCGACGGTGAGGCCTGCGGCTCCGAGCCTCCGCAGAAAGTCGCGCCTTGAAAAGCGCGAAATAGTGCTCACGGGTTCTGCCTATCGCCAGCAGCTCGCACGGCCTGAAGTCTAGCGCATTAGAAACCTGCGACTCATGGGCCTGACTGTGTACACGTTTGCCAGGTCTTCCGAATGACGATTATTTCGGTTGACAACGACAGCGAATAAAGTATACAAAATCCGGAATTGAGAATAGGTTTGCTGGAGCCCTGTGCGGGGGTTTCGGGATTTGTCCGAACCACCCGCCGTCGCCAGCCACTCGTGAGGAGGAATCCATGAGGTTCGCAATGAAATCTGCAGCACGAATCGCGATAGCTCTCGCGGCTTTCGTTGTGATCGGTGCGCCTGGCGTTCTCGCGCAGCACGGTTCTGAGGGTACCGTAACCGTGACTGTTCTGGATCCCAGCGGCAGCGTGGTCCAAGGGGCGCAACTGGAACTTCGGGACCTCTCCACGAACGACTTGCGAAAAGGCGAAACCCAGGACAAGGGCACGCACACGTTTGTGAATCTGTCTCTGGGAAAGTACAAACTCACGGTGACGAAGACTGGCTTCCAGACGCAGGTTTTCACGGATGTGATAGTGCAGGCGGCCCAGACGACAGACATTTCTGCCGCGCTCAAAGTGGGGACGACGAGCGAAACCGTGGAGGTGAGAGGCGGAACAGCGCCATTGGTCGAAACGACCACCAACGCGATCGGAACAACAGTCGACTTAAAGCAGATTGAGGACCTGCCCCTTCAAAACCGCGATCTGACGCAGTTTTCCACCTTGGTCCCGGGATATAACGGAACATGGGATGGCCTACCCTCCATAGCGCAGGGGAACAATATTGACGGGGTTATCAGCAGCCCGAGCCGCATGAAGTTCGTGGGAAATTCTCAAGCCATCGTCTCGCCGCGCATCGAAGCGATTGAAGAGATGACGGTGCAGTCCGAACAGCTCAATCTGGACCAGGGGTTTGGCCAGGCCAACATGCAGCTGAATTTCGTTACGCGGCGCGGCAGCAACGCATTTCATGGGCGCGTCTACGACGACTTTCAGAATAGTGCGTTGAACGCCAACAGCTGGCAGAACGATACGAGTACGGCGCTGGGAAGTCCGGCGCCTAAGAACCTTCTTCACCGCAATGACTTTGGAGCCAGTGTTGGCGGTCCGATTTTAAAGGACAAGCTGTTTTTCTTTGGCAGCTACGCGGAATTGAGAATCCCTGGTTCTTACACCACGTCGAACAGCATATTCACGCAGGCAGCACAAGCGGGGAACTTCACCTACAACAACCAAACCGTGAATCTTTTCACGCTGGCGCAGAACTACAACACCGCGAACCCGGGTGCGAATCTTCCCACCGCGGTGCTGGATTGCACTGGCATGTCCAACACCGCGCCCGCCAATTGCCCAGGTGGCTCAGCGGGTGTGTTGACGGCAGCCAATTCATCGACCTCTTCGGGACAGCTGATTCCGAGCGGCACCGGTGATCCCAATCTCAATCAGATCAACTGGCAAGTGAACAATCCACAGGTGAGTTACTTTCCTGCCGTCCGCGTGGACTACAATGCCTCGGAGAAAATGCGCTTGAACCTGGCATGGAATATGACGAAGGACAACTTCCCAGGCGCGAATCCTCCGGACTTTCCGGGCGCGGCGTTCGCCAAGACTGGAGCTGGCAACAGCGACAAAAACTACACCCTGGGGCTTGGATTTACTTGGACGCTATCGCCGACCCTGGTCAACGACTTCCGCGGCGGCTTCCTCTACAACGTCAGTCTTGGCGCGTATAACGCCCCGCCTCTCAGCTTGGCTAACCCGCAGTTGGGCTGGAACTATCCCAGTGCCCCTTACCCGCAAGGCGCGCAAATGTCAGGGACGATCTTTTACTCAGGTATTAACACCGAATACCCTGTGTTTAACGCCTCCGATACTATGACCTGGCAACACGCCGCGCATACCCTGAACTTTGGGGTCTCATGGTGGCGCGAGCAGAACCACTATTACAATCCTGAGGCAGGATATCCCGTCGTCAACTTCGGTCTCGCAAACGGAGATCCGGCCCAGGGTGCCTTCACCATCGGACCCGGGGGCACGCTGCCGGGCGCGAGTCCCGGCCAGCAAGCTCAGGCCCAACAGCTCTATGCAATCCTGGTGGGACGGATCGGCGGCATCCAGGGAGGTGGTGGAGGTTATCCATTCGTCACATCAGCGAATAACTACGTGCAAAAGGTTGGACGTTACAACCTCGATGAGTTGATATCCGGCGAGGGTTTGTTCTTCCAGGACTCCTATCGCATCCGACCAAACTTGACGCTCAACTTCGGGCTGCGGTTGGATTTTACCGCGGCCGACAAAGATCTTTCCAAGCTGTACCATTCCGCGAGTCCAGCGGCGATTTTCGGTCCCTCTGGGGTTAATAATCTATTCAATCCCGGCGCGCTCACGTCGGATCCGAATGGTCTGAATCCGACGCTCACCCAGAACCCCAACCCTTACAATGCCTGGAATGGCGCCCTGCAACCGGCATTTGGCTTTGCCTGGAGCCCCAGAAGCCGAGGTAATTTGGTGGTACGCGGTGGCTTCTCGCTGCGAAAATTCACTGAGCCCCAGCAATATGTCTGGAACCAAGCTTCAGACTACGGCTCCTTCTACTACCAGTCATTCTTTCTCAACGCAAACACGACCGGAGTGCCTGGGACATTCACGCCCGGAAGCTTGGCGATTAGCGACTTCAGTCCCACCGCCGCTCCTACGCAGGCGTTTGCACCCTATGTTTACGGGCTTGCGCCAGCGACTTTCCAGTCGAGCGAAGCGGCTTCTGATTTCACGTTCCTAGGTGGCCCAGGGCTGAACGGCATAAACCCAAAAATTCAGCAGCCCTACACCGAGTCGTGGAACATTGGCGTTCAGCGGCAGCTCGGGGAGAGTCGAGCGCTTGAAGTACGCTACGTCGGTAGCCTCTCCGAGCGTCAGTGGCTGAATATCAACCCAAATGAAATCAACATCTTTGGTACTACCGCACAGTTCCCGAACAACTTCCTCACTCAATTCAAGACTGCGCAGGCGAACCTTGCAATCAATCAAACGAACGGAATAACGTCATTTGCGGATAACGGCTACGCGGGGCAAGCAGCGACACCGATCTTCGATGCCGCGTTTGCCGGAGAAGGGGCCGGAGGTCCGGGGATACCGCTGTCCGACTACGGCGCCGGCAATTTTGTTAGTTGGTTGCAGACCGGGCAGGCCGGAGCGATGGCAAATACCGTGGCCGGAGTCGGCGGAACCGTGCCTTATTTCTGCAATCTAGTAGGCAATGCTTTTCTCCCATGTAAGAACAACGTGGCGGCGGGCTCTTTCAATGCAGCCGGTGCGGGATATCCGATTAACTACTTCCAAGCCAATCCCTATTCGCAAGGCATTGGCTCGAGTTACACAGTGGCAGAAGGATACTCGAATTACAATGCCCTCCAGCTTGATTTCCGTCAGCGCGCATGGCATGGCCTGCAGTTTGATGCCAATTACACCTGGAGTCACACCCTCGGGGTCGCAACCCAAAACAACTGGCAAGGCCAGGGCGCCGTATTCAGCCTGCGTGACATGCGTTTAAGCTACGGACCCACTCTTTACGACCTTCGTCACGTGATGCACGTCAGCGGCACCTACGACCTGCCCTTCGGTAAAGGCAAGCAGTTTGCGAATAACAGCAACGTGCTTGATCACGTGGTTGGGGGTTGGACTGTGGGAACAATTTTCACTTTCCAGACCGGAGCCCCGTTCCTGGTGTTAGGGGGGACCAACACCTTTAACGACTATGGCGATGGGGGTGTAACTTTAAGCGGGGTCACGACCTCGCAACTGCAAAGCTCCATTGGCAAATACCCTCTGCAGGGAACGTCTAGCGTTGCGTTCATCAATCCCAAGTATCTGCCCTCCTCGGGCGGAGGTTATATCACCGCGAATGCAACGCCAGGCAGCTTCGGCCAACGAGTATGGCTTCACGGGCCCCATAACACCTACGACGACATCTCTGTCGCGAAGCACTTCCCAATCACCGAAAAGATTCATTTCACCTTACAAGGAGAGTTTTTGAATGCCTTTAATCACCCAGTGTTTGGGGCAGCGGCGACGAATGGAGGTGCGAATTACGGCTACAACGCCCTTCAGAACTCCGGGTTTGGACTCAGCGGGAATACCCTCAACGGTGCTCGTGTAATCGAGCTGCGAGCGAACGTCGAGTTCTGAGGCTCGCGTTTGAGCGTTTGACTGAGATCGAAATGCATTCGCCGGATGCGATGAAGCTGTCGCACACAGCGAATGCATTTTTGTTGTTGACCTGATGCTGTAGGAGACCGGAAACACGATGAGGTTTAACCACCGGCTGTGGATTGTCTCCGTTGTCCTGCTCCTATTTCCCGTGCACGAGGTCGTTGCGCAGGGCGGGCTGGAGGATTATCGGCGAGCGCAGAGTTTTCTTGCGGGTAACCTGAGGCATGTGATTTCCCCGGCCGATGTGGCTCCCCATTGGATCGAAAAGAAGAACCGCTTCTGGTATCGGCGGGTCAGCCCGACTGGCGCAGAATTTATTCTCGTCGATGCCGAAAAGAATACGAGCGCACCCGCTTTCGATCACGAGCGGCTTGCGGCGGCGCTCTCGCACGCGGCCAAGCGCGAATACTCTGCGGCGGCCTTGCCCTTTTCTGAGATCGACTTTGTGGATGCCGGGAAAGCTGTTCGCTTTTCCATCGAGGGCTCGCAGTGGACCTGCGTCCTTGCCACCTACGAATGTCAAAATGAGCCCGCCCACGCCGAGCGGAAAGACGACGTGGCATCGCCGAACAAACGCTGGGCTGCCCATGTCAAGGAACATAACCTGTACCTGCGGGATGTCTCAACCGGCACAACCCTGCAATTGACCCACGATGGAGCGCCAGGGTGGGACTATGCGACGCCTCTCCCGTCGCTGCGCGTGATGATTGACCAGGGCACGGAGAACGTGAAGCAACCGGCCGCTGTCTTCTGGTCTCCAGACTCTTCGAAGCTGCTCACGTATCGCATCGATTCAAGAAACTCAGGCCGATTCACCAGCCTGCAATTTGTTCCTCCCGATCAGTTACGGCCGCGAGCTTTCACTTATGTGTATCCGCTACCGGGAGAGGTATTGGCGAAGGCGGAGCCGATCATCTTCGATATTCAGTCGGGCAAGCGGATCGACGTGCAGACTTCCATCGAGCTGCCTTTTCAGGACGGCCCCGGCTTCGACTGGTTCCCGGACAGCAAGAGTTTCTACTACGACTACGACGAGCGTGGATACAAGGCCAAGGAATTGCGCGTGGTGGATGCGTCGACTGGAGAGCAAAAAGTTCTGGTCCGCGAACAGGCGGATTCATACGTCGATCCGGGCGAGACCTTCTACCGCTTCGTCGAGGCCACGGAAGAAATTCTCTGGTCCTCGGAGCGCGATGGCTGGAACCATTTGTACCTCTACAACAAGACGGGAAAACTCGAGAACCAGATCACTCAAGGGCCGTGGGTTGTGCGGAGCATCGAGCACATCGATGAGAAGGCGCGGCGCGTTTATTTTCTGGCGAATGGGCGAGAAAAAGACGAGGACCCCTACCAGGCGCATTTTTACAGTATTGGTCTGGATGGGAAAAACCTGCAGCTGCTCTCGCCGGAGAATGCAACCCACTCCGTCAGTGTTTCCCCAGATGGATCATTCTTCGTCGACAATTACTCGCGTCCCGACCTTCCGGGCGAAGCCGTGTTGCGTACGAAAGATGGCTCAGAAGTGCGCGTCCTCGAAAAGACGGATGCGAGCGCGCTGCTGAAAACAGGATGGAAGTTCCCGGAACCGTTTCAGGGGAAAGCTGCGGACGGTACGACCGCTCTCTACGGACTGATCTGGCGCCCGTCTAATTTTGATCCCGCGAAGAAATATCCCATCGTCGAGTTCGTCTATGCGGGCCCTCAGTGGTTCTTTGTCCCAAAGACCTTCGGCGCGGCGTTGCGGCTGCAGTCGATGGCAGAGCTGGGTTTTGTTGTCGTGATGGTAGATGGCCGCGGCACCGCCGGCCGTTCGCGAGATTTCCATCTTTTTTCTTATCGAAACTTAGGCGGATCCTTCGAAGATCATGTCGCCATGATCAAACAAATGGCGGACCGCTATCCGTATATGGACATAACGCGGGTCGGGGTCTACGGCACCTCAGCCGGCGGTTATGGTGCGGCGCACGCCATGCTGGCGTTCCCGGAGTTCTACAAAGTCGGAGTCTCTACGTCTGGGGATCATGACGCCCGCCTGGACAAGGCGTGGTGGAACGAGGCGTATCAGGGATATCCGGTGCAGGACGACTACGCTGCGCAGTCCAACGTGACGATGGCGGGGCGGTTGGAGGGACATCTGTTGCTGGAGCACGGGGACATCGATGACAATGTCCATCCCGTCGAGACGATGCGCTTCGTCGATGCGCTCATGAAAGCGAATAAGAATTTCGACATGCTGTTCGTGCCCAATATGTTCCACGGAGAAAGTGGAGAGCACGCTCTCTATCTGGTTCGGCGACGGTGGGACTATTTCGTCCAGTATCTGCTCGGCGTAACGCCGCCCAGTTTCGAGATCAAGGAGGACCGGGAATTTGCCGGCAACGTCAGGCGGCGGCGCTGAATGCGGATGGGCGCGAACCGCAAGTAGCAACGAGACCCATTATGCACCGACGTGATTTCCTGCAAGGAATGGCGGCTGCCGCGGCTGGTCTGGAGGTCCTAGCCCATGGTGTGGTTGGACGCGAGCAAACGAGTCCTCCCGTTCCCCGAAAGTCTGCGCGAAGGCGGATCGATGAGGGAGTCTCAGTTGAGGGCTACACGCTGGTCGCGGATTTTAAGACCGAAGCAGACGTTTGGAGAGTCTACGAAGATCTGCGCAGCCGCGAGGGATCTCTGGTGTATGTGTCGGCGTCGGGCGAGACGCGATTGCTCGCCAAAAGCGCCGAAGCCTCGATGCCGGAAGGGACCCCGTATTTGGAACTCGCTCTCAAGGACATCGGGGTGTCCTCGCCCGATCTTCTCGCCGATCATCTCCTGCAGGATGGCGACCCCGACCCAGAGAAGGTGAGATCGGCCGCGCCGCCGATCTCGTCGGCGGAGAAAAACCCGCGTACCTGGGGCACGTTTGTCGGCACCAAGGAAGCTTACGACGTTACACCGATCTACCGCAGTGGCAATACGCGAACGTACCATCCGATCCAGTATTCTCCCGAACTGCGTGAGGCTCTGAAAAAAGGACAGCTCTACGACGGTCTGGTTGGGGGCTGGATGCCGGCCGTCCGCAAGGTGATTCCGGCCTCCGACAAGGCTTACTGGGAAGTGATCGTGTGCGGCGATGTGGGCGCGAACAAGAATAAATACATCGTGCACACCTGGCACCGCACGGCACTGATCGAAGACGGCAAGATCTCCAAGGTCGTGTATGGCCACAGCTATCCCGCGTTCCCGCCCGGGCGCGAAGATCCTCAACCTGAGGAGTTTTATCGCGCGCTGCTCGCTTTTGCAGAATATTGGGACGAGCAACTGCACGACTTCGCTCCGGCTTCGCTTCCGCAGAATGTGTGGGTCGACATGTCGAAACATTCGTTCGCAAAAGAGCTGATGACGCGGCCTGGCGGGGTGTATCCGAAGTACGGCGCTGTTGACCGCGATTATGCCGGTTCAGAGTACGACGGCTTCCAGGACATCTTCACCAGTGCAATCTCCACCAACATGGAATGGGGCCGCCTGGAAACGGCGCGGCTCTTCATCGATAACTACTTCACGGAATATGTGGATTCCAAGGGCATGATCGACATGCGCGGGCCTGAGACCGCGCAGTTTGGCATGACTCTTTCTTTGTTGGCCCGCTATTTCAGCTACACGCGCGATAGCGGCTTGATATTGAAGCATCGGGCGAAGATCGAGGCGACTGCGAAGCTACTCGGCGATATGCACGACGAGAGTCTGAATTTGCCGAAGGAGAGTCCCGGCTATGGATTGATCCGAGGATGGAGTGAATCCGACTCCTGCCTCGGCGAGAATCCGTCTCTCTATTGGCAGCCGTATTACGCTAATAGCGCCTTCGCGGCGAGGGGATTCAAGGATATCGCCCAGACCTGGATGGAACTGGCGACTATCCACTCTTCGCCAGGCATGAAGAATCTGGCGCAGGGTTGGCTTAAGCGCAGCCAAACACTCAGGGATCGGACCATCGAAAGCATTGAGAAAAATATTCAGGGCGACAAGACGCCACCATACATTGGGTTGTTTCCCGGTACTACGCTCACCTTTCGCGAGTCGCTGGAGAAGGAGAAACCGAGCCCACAGCAATGGCCGCACCGTCCTTATGCGGAATTGCTTCAGGCGGATGTACTGCCGCCTCGCCTGGCGCACCAGGTCGTCGACTGCATGCGGGCTTACGGAGCGACCACGCTCGGGGTCGTGGCCAACGTGTGGCGTTTTCAGCAGGACGGCCGCGAGATTCTTGGCTTCATTTCGTATGGATACGCGCAGGCGCTGCTTCGCCTCGACCGCATCGAGGAATTCCTATTGTTCCTCTATTCGCACCGATATCACGCCCATACTCGCGGAAGTTGGACGGCGGGCGAGGTCACCGGCATCACGGGCGACTCGGCAACCTACTGCGTTCCAGCTCAGCAGACAATCCCGCTGCTGGTGCGGTGGATGCTGGTGTTGGAGGATTCCGACGAAGACATACTCTCCCTGGCAAAGGGCGTGCCGCGCGAATGGGTCGGCTCTGGAAAGGAAATTCGGATTGAGCAGGCTCCCACGCGATGGGGCAGGGTCAGCTTCAGCCTGGTGGCAAAGCCCGGCTCAAAGTCCGCCGTAGGGCATGTGGAATTCGCGGGTGCCAGAACGCCGGAACACGTGCATTTCAAGATGCGGCTTCCCGTTGGTAGTGTTCTGCACGGCGCCACGGTAAATGGCACGCCTGCGACGGTGGGAGGGATTCACCACGATACTGTCATTATTGTCACAGGGAAGCAGAAGGCGTTTGAAGTGGTCGGTCAATTCATCTGAGGTGGTTGGAATCGGAATCGCTCGGCTGTTTTAGAGGGTCCTTTAAGACAATGAAAAACTTCCTGCTGCAGACAGTCGTGATCTGGGCAGTCTGCATCGCGTGGACGACGCACGCGGCGGCTTCGAACGTTGGTGCCACTCCTCCCATGGGATGGAATAGCTGGAATCATTTTGCATGTAAAGTCACTGCCGCGGATGTTCGAGGGGCAGCCGATGCCATCGCCAGCAACGGGATGAAAGATGCCGGCTACATTTACGTGAATATCGACGACTGCTGGGAAGGCTCGCGTGACGAGCAGGGAAGGATTCGGCCCAACGAGAAATTCGGAAACATGAAGGCTCTGGTGGACTATGTCCATAGCAAAGGGTTGAAGGCGGGTATTTACTCCTCCCCTGGACCCAAGACCTGTGCCGGATATGAGGGAAGTTACGGTCACGAAGAGCAGGATGCGCAACAATACGCCGAGTGGGGTTTCGACTACCTGAAGTACGACTGGTGCAGCGCAGAAAAAGTCTATCAGCGCAGCCAAATGCCTGAAGTCTACAAGAAGATGCATGACGCGCTGGGACGGACCGGACGCCCGATCGTCTTCAGCTTGTGCCAATACGGCTATGATCGCGTGTGGAGATGGGGAAGTTCGGTGGGCGGCAATTTGTGGCGCACCACTGAAGATATCAGCGACCATTACGATCGCATGTCCGTCATTGGCTTCGATCAGGATGGTCTCGAGCCCTATGCCGGGCCGGGGCACTGGAACGATCCGGACATGCTCGAGGTCGGCAACGGCGGCATGAATCACGACGAATACATCACACACATGAGTTTGTGGGTGCTGCTCGCCGCCCCGTTGCTGGCCGGGAATGATCTCTCGAAAATGACTCCGGAAACCCTCGCCATGCTCACGAACAAAGAAGTTGTCGCCGTAGATCAGGACTCCAAGGGAATTCAGGGTCGCCGGATCACGCAGGAAGGGCCACTCGAAGTGTGGGCGAAACCACTTGCCGACGGCAGCGTGGCGGTCGGGTTGTTCAACCGTGGAGAATCCGAAAATCCCGTCAGCGTCAGGTTCAAGGATGTGGGCGCGCTGACCACGGTGAAGGTACGCGACCTTTGGAACCACAAGGATCTGGGGTCGTATAGCGATACTTACACTGCTACAATTCCTCGTCACGGTGCGGTTCTAATCAAAGTGCAGTTCTAGTCAAAGTGCAGTTCTAATTAAGGTGCAATGAGCATGATCGTTCCCGTTTCCAGGCGACAATTCGTGGCTGGCGCAGGTGCGCTGGCTGCCTCATCCATCGTTCCCAAGAGCTTGTTCGCCGCTTCGGGCGCGGCAACCCAGCGCGTCGTTATTCACGTGGATTCGGAGATCGGCTTGGTGCGTCCCGAATTCCATGGCCACTTTGTGGAACATCTCGGCTCCTGTGTGTACGGTGGGCTTTGGGTCGGCAAGGATTCGCGGATACCGAACATCAGTGGATACCGCAAACAGGCGGTGGAGTATCTGAAGGAATTAGGAGTTCCGGTGCTGCGCTGGCCGGGTGGTTGCTTTGCCGACGACTACCATTGGCGCGAGGGCATCGGCCCGGCTGCCCAGCGTCCCAAGCGTGTCAATATTCACTGGGGGAACTATATCGAAGATGGCAGCTTCGGCACGCACGAGTTCATCGGACTGTGCCGCCTTCTGAACGCCGAACCTTATCTTGCCGGAAATGTGGGGAGCAGCACGCCGCGCGAACTGCGGGACTGGATCGAGTACTGCAACTATCCATCGGGAAGCACACTTTCGGATGAGCGGGCGGCCAACGGATCGCCGGAGCCCTTCCGCGTCTGCTATTGGGGTGTGGGCAATGAGAGTTGGGGTTGCGGTGGAAATATGCGTCCGGAGGAATACGCGCGTCTTTATCGTGACTTCGCCGTCTACTGTCGCGAGTTTGGAGGAACGGAACTGTTCCTGGTGGCCAGCGGACCCTCAGGCAACGACTCCCGCTGGTCGCGCGGTCTTATGGACGGGCTGGGTTGGGAGCGCCCGCAGGGAGTCTCGATGCACTACTACACGGGCGGAGCCGATCATTCCACGAGCTTCACCGTCGATCACATGAACGAGCAACTCTCCTCTTATGCCAAGGTCGAGGAGGCGATCATTCACCAGCGCGCCGTGCTCGACAGCTACGAGAACGGCAAGAAGGTCGGCCTGATCCTCGACGAGTGGGGAGTGTGGGACAAGATTTCGGAAGACGACGAGAAGCGGTATGGAAAGCTATGGCAGCAGAGCACCATGCGCAGCGCCGTGGCGGCGGGACTTGCCCTGAACATCTTCAACCGCCAGGCCGATAAACTCTACATGGGTAACATCGCGCAAATGGTGAACGTGCTGCAGTCGCTGCTGCTGACGGATGGTCCCGAAGGGGAGCATTGCGTCCGCACAACGACCTATCACGCGTTTGCGCTCTTTAAGGCCCACCGTTCGAAGACTGCCGTGCGAATCGAGACCGAGGATTCCGCGCCATTAGGGCTTTCGGTGTCCGCTTCGAAGGGTCAAGGAGAATTGGCCATCTCCTTTGTGAATCCCCATCATGATTCCGATTTGCAGGTGAGTTGTACGTTACGCGGGGTTAGCGCCGAGGGGGGTAAGGCGCAGATTCTGCATGATGCAGACTGGAACGCATGCAATAGCTTTGACAGCCCCGATCGCGTGACTCCAAAGCCGCATCCAGTTCAGGTGAGCGGATCGACCATCCAGGTGGACGTGCCGCGCCTATCGGTGGTCACTGCGGTCGTACCGATTCACTAGGAGGTCGAGCGTTCGCCCTCTTCGGAATCGCTCTGAGCCGTCCGCTTCTGCTGCAGAACTTCCTTCAAGGACTGCCCAGCGTGGAGAATGTGGTCTCGCAGGAGTGTGCAAGCCGCAGCCACGTCGCGGTTGCGGCACAGTTCCAGAATCTTGTGGTGTTCTTCGTTCGCGCGCTTGATCCCGTGCGTCAAATATAGTTGCAGGCGAGTATACCGTTCGCCGCTGTTATTGACGTTGCGGATAACCGCCATAAACCGTGGCAGGACTGCGCGCGAGTATAGGATGGAGTGGAATTGCCAGTTCAGGCGTCCCCACCCGGAGACATGATCCTCTCGCCGCAGTTCGCTGACGTACTTCCGCAAGATTGCGGCTGCTTCGGAGAAGTCCTGGTCGGTCAGATGCGGAATTGAGAGTTTCAAAACTTCAGGCTCAAGCAGCGCGCGAATGGAAAAAAGTTCTTCGATATCGTCAGGGGAGAGTGCCGGCACGATGGCACCGCGATTGGGAACGATGGCAATCAGCCCCTCGGCGTCGAGTTGACGCAAAGCTTCGCGAACCGGAATTCGGCTGACATGAAACTGGGTTGCGATGGCGTCCTGGCGAATTTGAGCGCCTTCCGGGATTTCGCCACGGATGATCTGCTCGCGAAGTCTGTCAGCCACCGCCGAAGTCAGGGATTGGCGTTGGATTGCCGAGTCCGTTGCGTTTTGTAGTTCCATCTTGAGAGTTTTCGTGTATAAGCAGAATCGACGAATCGAAGCGCTCTAACTCTCACATTATACAGTATGTTTTATCCATGCGATCCTTCCTTTGTCGCCGCTGTCGTGCCAGTTAGCATGCCGCTTTTCTGATTCACAATTGGCCGCTAGGCAACGAACCGTCTGCACGCCGCCTTTCGGACTCCGCTGTGTTTGCGTTGCGGCCACTCCGCTGAATCGTCCAATAGATGGGAACCCCCAACAGCACAATCAGCAAGCCGGGCCATGTCGTTACGGGCCGGTAGGCAAGGAGCACCAGAAGGATCGCACTCGCGGCAAGAATGTAAAGCAAGGGAATGACTGGGTATCCCAGAGTTCGATAGGGACGCGGAGCTTCCGGACGTTTGATCCGAAGCCGGAATACGCCCGCAACGGTTAAAATATAGAAAATGAGAGCGGCCGAAATGACATATTCCAGCAGATTGCTGTATAGGTTTCCCCAGGATTGCGCTCGCGGATCGAAAACGCGGGGCAGCACCAGCACCGCCGCCCATAGTCCCTGCAGTCTCAGGGACGAGGCAGGAACGGTCGCCCGATTGAGTTTCCCCGCGAAGGGGAAGAACAGCCTCTGCCGCGCCATGGCATAGTAGACGCGTGCTCCGGTGAGGGTCAGCGCATTGATGGTCCCGAAGGTCGAGATCATGATTGCGACCGCCATCACTGCGTTACCCGCACCGGGAAAAATCGCTCGCAATGTGGCGGTTCCGACGCGGTCGGCGGGCGCGTGTTGGATCGCGTCCAGAGGAAGCGTTACGAGGTACGCGATGTTCGCCAATATATATAAGGTGATGACTGCAATGGTTCCAATGACCATCGCCCGTGTAACGTTGCGTTCCGGCCTCCGCACCTCGCCGGCAGCAAACGCGATATTGTGCCAGGAGTCCGCAGAGAATAGCGACCCCGTTTGACTCAGGCAGATGGCAACCAACAGCGCCAATGCGTTCGTCCAGTTCAATGCGGTCCCGAGAGAGGAGACTCGTTGCGGCTGGAAAGGATGGGCGAAGTTAGCGTGCATTGCTGCAGGGTTCCGCCCCAGCGAAATTCCCAGAACAATCAGCCCCAGCACGGCTCCAGTCTTCGTGACGGTGAATATATTCTGAATCAGCTTCCCGTAACGGAGGCCGAGTGTGTTGCTGAAGGTGAGTAGCGCGATCACGCCGATGGCGAGCAATTGCGCCGTCGAAAGCGATAGGGCGTATCGTGTTGAAATATGAACAGGCGAGATCAGGTAGCGATCTTCCGCAATCCGCGGGCATACTATGCCGGTGAATCGGGCGAAGGCCACAGCAACCGCCGCGATCGTGCCGGTCTCGATGACGGAAAAAAGAGTCCAGCCGTAGAGAAAACCAAACAGGGGCGAATACGCTTCCCGCAAGTAGACATACATTCCACCAGCGTGCGGCATCATGGCCGACAGTTCGCCGTAACACAGCGCGCCCGCGATGGTGAGCGCCCCGGCCACGCCCCAGGCCACCAGAAGCCATCCGGCGCTGCCGATGTTCCGCGCCATCTCGGCCGGTACGATAAAGATGCCAGACCCGATCATGGCCCCGACAACCAACATGGTCGAATCGAAGAGACCCAATCCCCGAGTGAATTCGCGGTGGTCGGCGGCGGATCGGCCTATGGGCGCCAAGCCGGTTGTTTCGATCAATGTTTGCCCCTTGGATGCAATTGCGTTGACGATTGCATATTGTATCCATAAAATACCCAAATGCCCATCTTCGAAGAAATGGCCTCACCACCCTGACCGGACAGCCCAGAATGCTGGTGAGGCATCTCCGCAAGATCCGGGGTCATTGGCCCATGCGCGCGTGGTGAGCTCATGCGCCTGGTTGTGAGTGGGGCCTCCGGATTTGGTCTTTTCCACACGGGTTGAGCCGGGCAGCAAGTTACAGTATTCGGAACTGGTGTGTCAGCGAAGTGACGGGAGGAAAACAATGAACTGGAAAGGCGTGATGCCGGCTATAACCACTTGCTTCAGTGAGGATCTCCACGTCGATCATGACTTCGTTGGGGCACACTGCCGCTGGCTGCTCGATAACGGCTGTACCGGGATCGTTGCGCTCGGTTCCCTGGGAGAGGGAGCAACCCTGTCATTCGACGAGAAGCTCGAAATACTGCGCACCTGCGTCGGGGCGGTTCACGGGCGTGGGACGGTTGTGGCTTCCATCTCTGCCCTGACGACTGCCGAGTCTGTGGATCTGGCGAAAGCAGCCGCCGACATCGGCTGCGACGGCCTTATGGTGCTGCCTCCTTATGTGTACAAGGGCGACTGGCGCGAAATGAAGACCCACGTTGCTGCCGTGTTTGCCGCTACACCACTGTCTTGCATGCTCTACAACAATCCCATCGCTTACGGAACGGACTTCCTTCCCGAGCATATTCGCGAATTGGCGGGGGAGTGCGCGAACTTCGAGGCAGTAAAGGAATCAAGTACCGATGCCCGGCGAGTCTCCGCGATTCGCGCGCTCGTGGACCGCAGACTGGAGATTTCGGTGGGTGTAGATGACGCGGTACTCGAAGCCCTTGGGGTTGGCGCGACCGGATGGATTGCAGGTCTGGCCAACGCTCTGCCGCGCGAGTCCGTCGATCTGTTCAACTGCGGGGCGAACGGTGACAGCGATAAGGCGTTCGAGCTGTATCGCTGGTTCCTGCCACTCCTGCGCATGGATACCGTGCCCAATTTCGTGCAGCTGATCAAGCTGGTGCAGGCAGAAATAGGGATGGGAAATACCCGCGTGCGGCCGCCGCGTCTGGAGTTGGTGGGGGACGAACTCGCACAGACCAAGAAGACAATCAGAGCCGCGCTTCGTTCCCGTCCGCAGCCCGTGAACGGATACGCGCTGAATACGCGAAAGTGATTTCTGACTTTATGGCAAACCTCTCTGGCAGATCGATGATTGGGTTTCGGGAAGGCGAGGGCACAGGGGATCTCCTCTACGCCACCAATCCGCGCAATGGGCAGCGCCTGCAGCCTGGATTCGTCCCAGCAGACTCCGATGAAATCGATCTCGCTGTCCGGTTGGCGTCCGAAGCTTTCCCTGTCTACAGCCGCATTTCCGGACGCGAACGCGGCGAGTTCTTGCGCAGGATTGCGGCGAAGATTGAATCGATCGTCGCTGAAATAGTCGAGCGTGCTGGGCAAGAAACTGCTTTGCCCCCAGCGCGCCTGCAAGCCGAAACTGCGCGCACCTGCGGCCAGCTGCGGCTGTTCGCCGAGGTGGCGGAAGAAGGATCGTGGGTGTCAGCACGGATTGACCGCGCCGACCCGGACCGCAAGCCCGCTCCCAAGCCGGATATCCGTTCCATGCTGCGGCCCCTGGGCCCGGTGGTTGTCTTCGGAGCCAGTAACTTTCCATTGGCGTTCTCCGTCGCGGGAGGCGACACCGCGTCCGCATTAGCGGGGGGAAATCCCGTGATTGTGAAAGCGCATGCGGCTCACCCAGGTACCGGCGAACTCGTAGGCCGGGCGATTCAGGCCAGCGTGCGAGAGTGCGGTCTGCCCGAAGGCGTGTTCTCGCTGTTATTTGGTCACGGTGCACAGGTCGGCTCGGCGCTTATGAGACATCCTTTGGTGAAAGCTGGAGGCTTCACAGGGTCACGCGGCGCCGGGAGAGCGCTGATGGACATCGCCGCCGCGCGCCCGGAGCCGATCCCGTTCTATGCGGAGATGAGCAGCACCAATCCTGTCTTCATCTTGCCGGGCGCGCTGCGAGAGCGAGGAGAGGCGATTGCGGCAGGATTGCACGCTTCATTCACGATGGGTGCGGGACAGTTTTGCACCAAGCCAGGGATGGTCTTTCTGCCGAAAGGGACAGACGCAGAATCGTTCAGGGAAAAATTGCAGCAAATGGTCGCGGGATCGGCGCCCTTCCATCTGCTCACGTCAGCGATTCATTCTTCTTATGCGGCGGCCATCACGGGACGCAAGACGGAAGCCCAGGTAAGCGTTGTGGCCGAAGCTCGCCAACAGGATGGTGGTGATGGTTTCTCGGTAGCCTCTGCGTTATTTGAGACGGACGCGGCATCGTTCCTCGGTTCGAACCTGGATGAGGAAATCTTCGGACCAACCACGCTGCTGGTGCAGCACTCCACGCGCGGAGAAGTCCTCAAGATTGCCCGGGAGATCGAAGGCCATCTCACGGCGACCATTCATGGCACGGAGCAGGATCTCCAAGAATTTGCCGACTTGGTCGCGATTCTTGAGACCAGAGTCGGACGTCTGGTGTTCAACGGATTTCCTACTGGCGTCGAGGTGTCGCACGCGATGGTGCATGGCGGGCCCTACCCCTCGACTTCGGATGGGCGATCCACCTCGGTAGGCAGCCGAGCCATCTTCCGTTTTGCGCGGCCAGTTTGTTATCAGGGATTCCCCAACGAAGCTCTGCCAGAGGAACTCAAAGACGAGAACCCGCTGGGGATTTGGCGCATGGTCGATGGACAGATGACGCGAGAGGCGACCCTCCCTTCGTTGTCGCGAGGCTTGGAAAAATAGTCACTCGTTCACGATCTGAGTTCGTCACTTGAGAGGAATCGTCTACGTCCACCATGAATATTCGATTTCGTAAAAACAAAATTGCATTTCCTATTGCGGATGCGGTCCGAGCAGGTTGCTTCGCGATGAGCCTGATCGTGACCTTGCATTCCTGGGCTGCCCAGCAAGAGAACGAGAAGAAGAAACAGCCGCCTACTCCCGGACCGATGCTCAGTCAAGGTACGGTCGATCTTGATACGCCCGAGTTTACGCTGAGTCTGGTGCGCAGCTCGCAAACCGTCGCCGCTCTCAAACCGAAGACGGCTGGCGATTTCGATTTCACTCCCGGCGATCTCCTGATTGCGCGTTCCAAGGATGGTTATTTTCATCTTGGAGACATCACCCTGCGTCTCCGAGCCGGGGACTCAGGCGATTGGAAGAACTACTCCACGGCCGCTGCTCGCAATCCGGTAAAAGCTTTGCCCACTTCCAGGAACGTGTTAGCCGCTGCGGACCTGACCGCGGCTTTGCCCTCTGACGTGCCGCTGGAGATTACGCGAACGTGGGCGCTGGAAAGTGGGAAGCTCGTTTTGCGGTTCACGCTGAAGAATAAATCGACGGGCACAGTGCAAATCGGGGCCTTGGGCATCCCGATGATCTTCAACAACGTGCTCAACGAGCGATCGCTGGAGGACGCGCACGCGAAATGTTCCTTCTACGATCCATACATAGGGGAAGACGCCGGATACCTACAGGTGACCCGACTAAGCGGGCACGGTCCAGCATTGCTAGTGGTGCCTGACGGCAAGACTCCGTTCGAAGCATACAACCCGATCCTGGATCGGGCAGGTCGTCGGGGCCCGAATCCTGTCTTTACAGATCCCACCCCGCGCGGCATCACCTTTGAAGGCTTTTACGAGTGGATGATCCACAGCCAGGCTTACGGCGACAACGAGTGGAAGAAAGCCCAACCGTGGAATCCGCCCACCAGCCTGACTCTCGCGCCAGGCGAGTCGAAGACCTATGGCCTGAAGTTCCTGCTATCGGACTCGATTCGCAACATCGAGAAGGCGCTAGCCGACACCGGACGCCCGGTTGCCGTAGGCATTCCCGGTTACGTTCTACCGACCGACCTCGACGGACGGCTGTTCTTGAAGTACCCGAAGAGCGTGAAGTCGATCTCGGTCGAACCGCAAGGCGCAATCGCGATCAGCCGCGACGCTCCCACCGCCGCAGGCTGGCAGTCGTACACGCTTAAAGCCAAGACCTGGGGACGCGCCCGCATCTCTGTGACCTACGCCGACGGCTCCGTGCAGGCGATCAGCTACTTCGTAATCAAGCCGGCAGCGGAAGCTGTGTCCGACATGGGCCACTTTCTCACGACTACGCAATGGTTCACCGACCCCAGCGATCCCTTCCATCGCTCTCCTTCGGTGATGTCCTATGATCGAGAGCTCAATCAGATCGTGTTGCAGGACAGCCGCGTCTGGATTGCCGGACTCAGCGACGAAGGTGGCGCCGGGTCCTGGCTCGCCGCGGCCATGAAGGAGTTGGGCCAACCAAACAAGGAGGAAGTCGACAAGCTGCAGCAATTTGTCGATGGCGTCGTTTGGGGCGGCCTGCAGTTCAAGGAAGGTTCGAATCAGTACGGTGTGCGCAAGAGCCTCTTCTACTATCAGCCCGACCAACTGCCGTCGAATTATTATCGCAGCGATTTGAATTGGAAGAGTTGGACCAGTTGGAGCAAGCAGGCATCGGAAGCGGTCGACCGCTCGTTCGACTATCCGCACGTCGCAGCCGCGTACTGGGTCCTCTACCATCTCGCGCGCAACAACGTGGGACTCGTCACGAATCATCCCTGGGACTGGTATCTCTTGCACGCGTACGAAACGGCAGTTGCAATGACGAAGTTCGCCTCGGGCTATGCCGAGTTCGGTCAGATGGAGGGAGACATCTTCGTTCAGATCCTCGCTGATCTGAAGCGCGAAGGTATGAATGCCCAGGCGGCCGCACTCGAAACAAAAATGCGGGAGCGCGCTGACCATTGGAAGTCCCAGGCTTACCCCTTCGGCAGCGAGATGCCCTGGGACTCGACCGGCCAGGAAGAAGTCTATGCGTGGACAAAATATTTCGGCTACGACGACAAGGCCGAAGTAACACTCAATGCAATCCTGGGATACGACCCCACGATCCCGCACTGGGGATACAACGGAAGCGCCCGCCGTTATTGGGATTTCATCTTCGCCGCAAAATACAGCCGGATCGAGAGACAGTTGCACCACTACGGTTCCGGCATCAATGCGATTCCGCTCTTGTCGGAATATCGCGAGCATCCCGATGACTTCTACCTGTTACGGGTCGGCTACGGTGGCACCATGGGCGCGCTGACAGACATCGACCAGGAAGGTTTTCTATCTCCGGCATTCCACTCTTTTCCCGACATGCTCAAGCCCGATCCGCTCTCCGGCGACAACGGACCCAATTTTTTCGGCCATGCGTGGAATACGGCAACCTACATCGTGCGGCATCCGGAGTTCGGCTGGCTGGCGTTCGGCGGCAATATCAAGGCGGAAGGCGATATCGTCAAGGTCACTCCTTTGGATTCCTTCCGAACTCGAGTTTACGTGGCTTCGCTAGGTCTGTGGCTCACGCTTGACGCGGGCAATTTTGAGAATGTCGAGGTCAACTCCAAAACCGGTGCAGTGCGGGTGGGCCTTGATGCAGCCACGCCGTTTACGCCTACGGCGCGCCTGCACATTGAACGGCCAAGTCAGGGTCGGCCAGGTCAGGATCGACAAGGTCAGGCGCGGCCCGGTCAGGTGAACAGCAAGGCCTATCGGCCGGTCAAGGCTCTGGCGTCCGAGCGAGATGCATGGATTGTGCCCTTGGGCAAGGAGATCACTTGGGTCGAGTTGGCACCGAACCCTTACGAACACTAGCCGTCGGCGCGGGGAAGGCCGTTTCCTTGGTCTTTCTACTTTTCTTTCGACGACGCTGCCGCTCGTCAGGAGAAGTAACTGGTTTGTCCCTAGGTGCTTCACTTTCGCAACGTTCGCGGCGCCTGGTGACGCACAGGGCGATCGACTCGTCTTGTCTCGTGTCTGACAAAAAGACGATCCAGACCATCTTGATTGTCTGCCTGATCGTTTGTGGTTCGACTCTAGCGGGGCAAACTGCTGCCGTATCCGGCGCTGCTGTACCGGTACCAACACGCCAGTTCGACCTTACGCGGTTGGGCTTTCAGCAACTCTCGGAAATGGCGCGACGCTCCGGGGCGTCGAATCTTTCCCTCGATTTTCTCGATCGCGACCATGTCCTGTTTACTTTCAATCCCAAGAAACTGTTTACTCGCCTTCCCGACTGTCCTGCGACGCATGACGACCACATCGTACACGCCGCTATTCTCGAAATTTCAAGCGGAACAGTGCTGAAGGAAACGGAGTGGTATGTGCACGATTCGCGTCGCTATCTCTGGACGCTGGGAAATGGAAAGATCCTCCTCCGAAAGCTCAACAGCCTCTACGTCGTGGGTGCAGGTTTGCAGGAAACGCCTCTCTGGACCTCGTCGAAGGATATTCTTTGGGTGTCGGTGACTCCCGATGGGAAACAGATCATCACCGAAACCCTGGCTGACGCTGGCTCGTCTCCCTCCAAAGCAAAGCAAACTTCGAAACCGCGAGTTCAAATCACATTTCGGGATGCCGAGTCGCTGGCCGTTCTACGCCTGATCCAATCTGAGAAGACGGCCGATGTGGAAGCGACGAGTTCCGGCTTTGCCAGCGTGATTTCCGGAGCCACCGGGAGAGTCTGGCTGGTACGCTTTGGCCCGGATGAAAAGCAGCGCGCAAATATCGCACGGGTGCGGACCAGGCGCGCTCCTGACGTTCTTTATCTGAGCAGCAACACGTTGCTGATCGGGCGCGACTCCAGCAGTAAGCCGGGATACAGTGTCAGTGCGTTCACCACGACCGGAAACCGCCTGTGGCGGCAGCATTGGGACGCGCACCGGTACTTCCCGGCGCTGGCGCGTAGCGAAGATGGCAGCCGGTTCGCCATCAGCACGTTCAGACTGGTAGATGTTCCCACGTCCGCCTCCGCTGACGAGCAGCTTCCCTCGCAGCAGGAGGGGCTGGAGCAGCGAATCGAAGTGTTCAATACCGCAAGTGGGACTCCGGTACTCTCGGCAACGGCCTCGCCGGCTATGTTGAACGGGGAGAATTTCTCGCTTTCACCGGACGGCTTGCACCTCGCCGTTCTGCGTGGGACGCGGATCGACTTCTATGATCTGCCCGAGATGTCTTCCGAAGAACAGGCGAAATACTCAGCCGCGAAAGCCGATGTGCCGGGACTATACATTCCACCGCCCGATACCGTGCAGTCGGAGGCGAACGACCTCGCCTTCACGGCGGCTGACACCGAAGCGGAGGCCGCAGCAACAGACGCGACGGCTTCGGCAGATTCGTCCAACCCGCCGACCACGGCCCGAAGTTCATCTTCTGCAGCCGTCCCGGCGTCACCTCCGCCTTCTCCCACTCTTCCGGCGGACGGCAGTATGCTCAGCGGTTCGATGATTACCTTGAAAAGCCGCAGCCAGGTCGTTGCGCTGGAAGTCGTCGTCACCGATCCTAAGAGTGGTCACACCGTCAAAGGTCTGGCACGAGGAGACTTCCAGGTTCGCGAGGACGGCAAGCCCCAAACCGTCACTTATTTTGATGAAGTGGAACCTCGGCCCCCTCTGCCGGCCCCCCAACGGAAGGAGGTCGATGCCAACATCTTCAGCAATGATTCGCCGACTCCAGAGACCGAGTCCGTGACCATGATCTTGTACGACCTCCTGAACACGCCTATCGATGAGCAGCAGCGCGCCAAGATGGAACTGCTGAAGTTTCTGCAGCACAAACCGAAGGACACTCGATTCGCCCTCTGCGCACTCTCCGACCGGCTGCAGATGGTGCAGGGCTTCACCCCCGATGAAGACCGGCTGGTCAAAGCAGTGAAAGGACAAAAAGGATCGCTGCGGTATACGTCCCTGCA
>Ga0210399_10000321_pt1 | contig 39018 bp, 31 predicted proteins | sample IncBWC14MmetaG_FD_150865 | JGI IMG/M metagenome (GOLD analysis project Ga0210399, IMG submission 150865) | Forest soil microbial communities from Barre Woods Harvard Forest LTER site, Petersham, Massachusetts, United States - Inc-BW-C-14-M | ecosystem: Environmental > Terrestrial > Soil >... | reverse complement strand
CCAGGCCGGCGACCTCGACCCGTGTGCGAAAGATGCTGCCGCAATTCTCCGATGGCCCGCCGCGCGAGCCGGTGACGATGTAGAGATCGCAGAGGTCGTCGCCGCCGAAGCACAGGCTGGTGACCATCGGCAACGGCACCGGCATATCCTGCCGGTGCGTGCCGTCCGGGTTGAACACGACCACCCGGCCGCCATGGGCGTCGGCCACCCAGACCGACCCGTCGCTCGCCACCTTGAGGCCATCCGGCACGCCGTCGGCGCCGAGAGCAGCGAACTGGCGCCACGGTCCCACCGAGCCGTCCGCCGCCACGTCATAGACGCGGATCAGGGCGGCGCGAGAGTCGCAATGGTAGAGGCGCCGGCCGTCCGGCGAAAAACCAAGGCCGTTAGTCAGCATGACGCCATCCGACAGCGTGCGCATCGTGCCGTCGAGATCGATCACATGAAGATGGCCGGGCCTGGGCGCATCGCCGCCGAAGACACGGAAGGCGAGCGAACCGACATAGACGCGCCCTGCCCGATCGGCGGTGAGGTCATTGAAACCCGTGGCGCCCGGGATGGCGTCCAAGGACAGCAGCGAACGGGTGTGGCCGTCGGCCAGCCGCACCAAGGCGATGTCGCGTCCGCCCACCACCAGGCCGTCCGATGCATGCAGCGCCATGCCGCCGATGCCGCGGCGCTTGGGGATCACCGGCGACACGGTCCCGGCGCGATCCAGCAGATGCACGCCCCCATTGATGACGTCGCTGAAATAGAGTCCGCGACCCGGATCCCAGACGGGGCCTTCGATCAAGCCAAAGCCCGTCGCTACGCGTTCCATCTTCTTTCCCCCCGGGCGACCTTTTGGGGTCATTATAGGTTCCGCTTTGCATGGGAGGAACCGCGATGAAATTGGGCCTGGCGATCGGCTATTCCGGCGCGCATCTCGACATTCCGGTGAAGCTCGTGCAGCGCGCCGAGGAGCTCGGCTACGAATCGGTGTGGACGGCGGAAGCCTACGGTTCCGACGCGGTGACGCCGCTGGCCTTCCTGGCGGCGCATACCAGCCGCATCAAGCTCGGCACCGGCATCATGCAGTTGGCCGCCCGGACGCCGGCGAATGCGGCGATGTCGGCGGCGACGGTCGATGCGATGGCCGGCGGCGGCCGCTTCATCGTGGGCCTCGGCGTATCGGGCCCGCAGATCGTCGAAGGCTGGTACGGCCAACCGTGGGGCAAGCCCTACTGGCGCATCCGCGACTACGTCGCGATCATGCGCAAGATCTTCACCCGCGAGGCGCCGGTGACGCATGACGGCCGCGAGATCGCGCTGCCCTACAACGGGCCCGGCGCCATGGGAATCGGCAAGCCACTCAAATCCATCCTGCACATGAACCCGCACATCCCGATCTACCTGGCGACCGGCAACGAATCGACCGTCAAGCTGACCGCCGAGATCGCCGATGGCTGGCTGCCCATGGGCTTCATGCCCGGCGCCATGGAAGAGTACAGGCCGTGGCTCGAGGAGGGCTTCCGCCGGGCCGGCAACGGCAAGGGTTTCGCGAACTTTTCCGTCCATGCCTCGGTGCATGTCGAGGTCGACACCGACGTCGCCGGAGCGCTCGGCCGGCTGAAGCCGGAGGTGGCGCTTTACGTCGGTGGCATGGGCCACCGAACCAAGAACTTCCACAACGACATCATGGTGCGCCGCGGCTTCGGCGATGCGGCGAAGCGCATCCAGGAGCTCTACCTGGCGGGCCGCAAGGACGAAGCCATCGCCGCCGTGCCCGACGAATGGGTCGACATGAAGTCGCTGGTCGGCCCGCCGGCCCGCATCCGCCAGCGCTATCGCGCCTGGGAGGAAAGCGGCGCCGATTCGCTCAACGTGCGGTCGCGCCAGCCCGAGGCGCTGGAAGCGATGGCCAAGGCAGCGCGCCTCAACTAGAGACAGGGGCATGAAAAAGGCGGCCCTGCGGGCCGCCTTTTCCGGATTTGGCGCGATCAGTAGCCGCGCGGCGGCAGCGGGATCCTGGCGTTGGTCAGGAGCCGCTCCAGCGTGGGAACGCCCTCATCGTACGCACCGGCCTCGCACCTCGCGAGCGCGTTACCGGCAACCACGTCGGATTGGTTGGTGGCGACGTTACGCCGATAGAGGGCGGCCAGCCTGCGGCAGTAGTCCAGCGGCGGCGGGACCGCAACGGGGGCCGTGGCCATTTGGCCGCCGACCACGATCTCGACCCGCCGGTTCTGCGGCTCGCGCACGTTGTCGCCGGTCGGTACGAGCAGCTGGGTCTCGCCCTTGCCGACCACGGCGATGGCGTCAGCCGGCACGCCTTGGCGAACCATTTCGTTCTTCACTGCGTTCGCGCGCCGCAGCGACAGGGCCATATTGTAGCTTTCCGGGCCGGTGGTGTCGGTGTGACCGGTCGCCGTGACGCGGGCGTTGCCGGTGGACCGGAAGGCCGTGACCGCCTGGGTGATCACATTCAGAGAAGCTGGCGAAAGCCGCGTGCTATCCCAGTCGAAGAACACCATGAAGGTCGGAGCCTGCACCGCGGGCGGCGGAGGCGGTGGCGGCGGAGGTGGCGGTTCCGAGGCGCAGGCGCCCAATAGGAAAGTCGCCGCAAACACAACCAGTAGCTTCTTGAGCATGATCCATCCCCCATAAAGAGTTTCGGAACGCCGAGCGCTGTTCCAGGGACGGTATCCGGAATAGGAACGCCCCGACGTGGAACGCTGCAGGACCGAAGAGGTTCCAGGGTGTTGCGCAAATGTAACGCGGCGCAGCTGGGCGACCACGCGCAACTTATTGGCGAAGGGAGGGAGGCCGAAAAGTGCGGGTGGCGGCGCGCCTACCCGCTGTTCCGCAGGCCGGCCGCGATACCATTGATACTGAGGTGAATGCCCTGCACGACGCCCGGGTCGGCGTCGCCCGCCCGATGACGCCGGAGCAACTCGATCTGAACGTGGTTGAGCGGATCGATGTAAGGAAAGCGGTTGCGGATCGAGCGCGCCAGCAAGGGATTGCCTTGCAGCAGCGTCTGCTGCCGCGTGATGGCGAGGACCGCGTCGATCGACGCCTGCCACTCGCCGCGAAGGCGGGCGAAGATCGCCTGACGCAGCTTGGCGTCGGCGACAAGCTCGGCGTAGCGCGAGGCGATGGCGATGTCGCTCTTGGCCAGCACCATGTCCATGTTCGAGAGCACGGTCCGGAAAAACGGCCAGTCGTCGTGCATCGCCTGCAGCGTCGCCATGCCGTTGCCCGACCGCGCGTCCGTCCACGCCTTGACCGCCGCGCCGAACCCGAACCAGCCCGGCAGCATCAGCCGGCATTGCGCCCAGCTGAACACCCACGGGATGGCGCGCAGGTCCTCGATGCGCTGCCGGCCCGAGCGAGACGCCGGACGGCTGCCGATATTGAGGCTGGCGATTTCCTCGAGCACCGTGGATTCGCGGAAATACCGGTCAAAGCCTTCGGTCTCGTAGACCAGATCGCGATAGGCCCGAAAGGCATGCGCCGACAGTTCTTCCATGACCGCGAGATAGTCGCCGGGGGGCGGAGGCCGGTTCCCCTCCAGCAGCGTCGCCTCGAGCGTTGCCGCGGCCAGGGTTTCGAGGTTGCGCCGGCCGACTTCGGCGTTGGAATACTTGCCGGCGATCACTTCGCCCTGCTCAGTGACGCGGATCTGGCCCTGCACGGCCCCCGGCGGCTGCGCGAGGATCGCCTCAAAGCTCGGCCCACCGCCCCGCCCGACCGAACCGCCGCGGCCGTGGAACAGGCGCAGCCCGACCTGGTGACGTCGAAAGATGTCGATCAGCGCTAGTTCGGCCTTGTAGAGCTCCCAAGTCGAGGTCAGGTAGCCGCCGTCCTTGTTGCTGTCGGAATATCCCAGCATCACCTCCTGGGTGCCGCCACGCGAGGCGAGCAGCCGGCGATAGGCCGGCAGGCCCAAAAGCTCGTCCATGATCCCGCCGCAGCGCTGCAGGTCGCCGATGGTTTCGAACAACGGCGCGATGTCGACGTCGAGCCGCCCCTCGCGCGGGCGCAGCAGTCCCACTTCCTTGAGCAGCACCGCCACCTCCAGAATGTCGGAGACGCTGTCGGCCTTGGAGATCACGTAAGTCGGCACGGCGGCCGGGCCGTAGCGGCGGTGCGCATCCGCCGTCACACGCAGCATCGCAAGTTCCCCGGCCGTTTCCTCTCCATACGACTGATGCCGCGCCGCCAGCGGCCGCGGGTTGCCCATCTCGCCGGCGAGCAGCGCTACGCGCGCCTCCTCGGCCAGGGTCCCGTAGTCGGCACAGACTCCGGCTGCCTCGACCAATTCGGCCATGACGCGGGCGTGCACATCGGAATTCTGCCGCAGGTCGAGCGAGGCGAGATGAAAACCGAAGACGTCGACCGCGCGCCGCAACGACCGCAAGCGGCCCCGCGCCAGGCCTGTCGAGCCGTTGGCCGAAAGCGAGTCGGAGAGTGTATCGAGGTCGGCCTTCAGCTCGCCCGCCGCTTCATAGGCCGGTGCCGGTCCGACCGCAGGGTGTGGTGCTTCCAGCCTGTCGAGCGCCCAGGCGGTGCCGGCCAGCCTGGCGTAGATGCCGACGATGGCGCGCCGGTAGGGTTCGTCCTGGCGCTCCGGCGAGCGGTCGGGCGAGCTCTCCGCCAGCGCGCGCAGGCCCTCGGAGATGCGCACGATGCGGCCATCGAGCGGCAACTCGCCGCCCAGCAGATGCAGCTCGTCGAGATAGAAACGCAGCGCACGCTGGCTTTGCATGGCGAGTGCCTGACGCGTCACGTCGGCCGTGACGAAGGGATTGCCGTCCCGGTCGCCGCCGATCCAGCTTCCCATGCGCAGGAAGGACGGCACGTCGAGGTCCCGCCATGCCGGATCGAGGGCGCCGAGGCGATCCTCGAGGTCGGCGTAGAAGACCGGCAGTGCGTACAGGAAGGTGTGGTCGTAATAGGCCAGACCATTGGCGACCTCGTCGATGACCCTGAGGCGCTTGCCGCGCACCAGGCTGGTCTGCCACAGGGTGAGCACGGCGCGGCGCAGCGCCCTGCGGTTGGCGGCCAGCTCTTCGGGCGTGAACTCGATGCGGTCGCGCTCGTCGAGCAGATGCGCAATCTCCATCTCGCGGTCGATCGAGCTTTTGCGGCGAACCTCCGTCGGGTGCGCTGTCAGGACCGGGCTGCAGAGAGCGTGGGCGAAGAATGCCTGCAGCTGTTCCGGGGAGAGGCCGGCGTTGCGGGCGCGATCGAGCGCGTAGGCCATCGTGCCCTGGCGCGGCGGCGCCTTGGCCATGGCGTAGGCGCGGGTGCGGCGGATGTGATGCTGGTCTTCGGCGAGATTGGCGAGATGCGAGAAATAGCCGAAAGCCCGGATGATGCGCAGCGCCTGGTCCGTCGGCAAGCCGCTCATGATCGTCTGCAGTTCCTGGCGGGCAGCCTCGTCGGCGTTGCGGTGGAACTGGACTCCGGTACGCCTTATGTGTTCGACGAGCGCGAATACCGCATCGCCTTCCTGGGCCCGCACCGTGTCGCCCAGGATGCGCCCGAGCAACCGTATGTCGTAGCGCAGCGGGAGGTCCTTCTCGGGCGTTTCGCTGTGGTTCAGGGTTTCCATGGACTGCACCATAATACGTCTCGCGGCACCGGTTTTGACATTCGCGTCGAGCCGCTTCGTTGGCATACTAACTGCATGACTTCAGGACAGTTCGCATGACGGTGACCCAATGACGACGGCCCGGCGCCAGCTGCGCTTCGGCGCCTTCTTCAGTGTTCCAGGCTGCCATCCGACCGGCTGGCGCCATCCCGACGCGGTCTGCGAGACCGATCTCGATTTTCGCTATCTTGCCGACATGGCGCGCATGGCCGAGCGCGGCAAGCTCGACTGCATGTTCTTTCAGGACAGCGTCGCCATACCCGGCAGCACCGCCGTCTATGGCGGCAAGCCATTCCGCGTGAAGAACGGCAGGCAGGCGCATATCGAGCCGGTGAGCGCCATCGCAGCCCTTGCCGCGATCACCAGCCATATCGGCTTGGTGTCGACCTGCACGACGTCCTACAACGAGCCCTACAACGTCGCGCGCCGCTTTCTCACCATCGACCATATCAGCGGCGGGCGCGCCGGCTGGAACCTCGTCACCTCGCAGGCCGAGGACGAGGCGGTGAATTTCGGTCGCGACCAGCATTTCGAGCACGGCGTGCGCTATGACCGCGCCGCCGAGTTCCACGACGTCGTGATCGGCCTGTGGGACAGCTGGGAAGACGACGCCTTCCTGCGCGACAAGAAGAGCGGCATCTGGTTCGACTACGACAAGATGCACATCCTGCGTCACAAGGGAAAGCACTTCACGGTGCGCGGGCCCTTGAACGTGGCGCGCTCGCCGCAGGGCCGGCCGGTCGTGGCACAGGCCGGCTCCTCGGACATCGGCATGGAGCTTGCCGCCCGCACCGCCGACATGGTGTTCACCGCCCAGACCACCATCAAGGAAGGCCGGGATTTCTGCAACGACATGCGCTCGCGCGTGATGAAATACGGGCGCGGGCCGGAAGACATCCGCATCTTTCCCGGCATCATGCCGATCGTCGGCCGCACCGAAACAGAGGCGCGCGAGAAATACGAAGAGCTGCGCTCGCTGGTCGACGATGGCGTCGGCATCGCGGGCGTCGCGCGACTCGCGGGCGGCGTCGACATCTTCAGCCTGGATCCCGACGGACCTTTGCCCGAGCTGAAGCCGAGCAACGCCGCGCGCGCGCGCCAGGAGATGATCATCGCCATGGGCAAGCGCGGCATGACCATCCGCGAGATCGGCCGCGTGCTGGCCATGAGCCAGGCCCATCGCGTCCTCTATGGCACGCCCACGCAGCTCGCCGACGACATGCAGGCCTGGCTCGAGGCCGGCGCGTGCGACGGCTTCAACCTCCTGTTCCCGCACTATCCCAAGCCGCTCGAGGAATGGGTGACCATGGTCATCCCCGAGCTGCAGCGGCGCGGCATCTTCCGCACCGAGTACGAGGGCAAAACGTTCCGGGAAAACCTGGGCGTGCCGATTCCGCAGAACGTCCACACGAAGAAGCGCACCACCGTCCAGGTGAACGCGGCGGCGTCCAATGACTAAGCAGCTCAGGCTCGGCGGCTTCTTCAGCGTGCCCGGCAATCATCTGGCGGGCTGGCGTCATCCCGATGCGGTGCCCACGGCCGATATGGATTTCAAGGAGTACGCCCACATCACCCAGGTGGCGGAAGCCGCCAAGTTCGACACGATCTTCTTCCAGGACACGGTGGGCGTGGCCGGCAGCCGCGCCCTGGCGCGCGGCGAGCGCACCCGGGCCAAGCTCTCGCGCACCGTCAAGCTCGAGCCGACGGCGACGCTCGCGGCGCTCGCCATGGTGACCAGCCGCATCGGCCTGGTCGCGACCGCGACCACGACCTACAACGAGCCCTACAACATCGCCCGGCGCTTCGCCTCGATCGACCATATCAGCGGCGGTCGTGCCGGCTGGAACCTGGTGACGTCGCAGATCGAGGACGAGTCGGAGAACTTCGGCTTCGACGAGCATCTGGCGCACGCCGAGCGCTACGAGCGCGCCGCGGAATTCTACGAGGTCGTGATCGGCCTGTGGGACAGCTGGGAAGACGACGGCCTGCTGCGCGACAAGCAACGCGGCGTCTACATGGACCGCGACAAGGTCCATTTCCTCGACCACGTCGGCAAGCACTTCAGGGTCAAGGGACCGCTCAACATCACCCGCTCGGCGCAGGGCTGGCCGGTGGTCGCGCAGGCGGGCTCGTCCGAGGCCGGCCGCGAGCTCGCGGCCCGCACCGCCGACGTGGTGTTCACGGCCCAGACCAAGATCGAAGAGGCCAAAGCCTTCTACGCCGACATCAAGAACCGGGCGGCTCGCTACGGCCGCACGGCCGACGATATAAAAATCATGCCGGGCCTCACCCCCGTGCTCGGGCGCACCATGGAAGAGGCGCGCGAGAACTACGAATACCTGCAGTCGCTGATGCCCGACGACGTGGCGCTGCAGTCGCTGTCGCATATCTCGGGCGGCCTCGACCTCACCAAGTTTCCGCTCGACGGGCCGCTGCCGGAGCTGCCGCCCAGCAATGCCGCCAAGGCCCGCCAGGCGCTGGTGGTGCGCACCGCGCGCGAGGGCAACATGACCCTGCGCCAGATCGCCCGCCACACCGCCGCCGGCACCGGCCATCGCGTGCTGATCGGCACGCCCGAATACATGGCCGACGAGATGGAGGCGTGGCTGAAGCAAGAGGCCGCCGACGGCTTCAACGTCGTGTGCAACCACTATCCCAAGCCATTCGAGGATTTCTGCCGCCTGGTCGTTCCCGAGCTGCAACGGCGGGGCATCTTCCGCACCGAGTACGAAGGCACGACGTTGCGCGAGAATTTGGGCCTACGCGTTCCCGAAAACCGATACACGCGCCAGGCGCGACCCGCCCTGGCAAAGGAGGAGGCGTCATGAGGAAGCTCAAGGTTGCCGCAGCGCTGGGACTAGCTGCGGTGGGCGTGGCCGCGCTGGGGTTGGCGACGGCGGCCTTCGCGCAAGGCGCGAGCGAACGCGTGCGCAAGATCAACCTCTACACCTGGCCGCAGGCGGCCCTGCCGCAGAGCTACCAGGCGTCGCAGCTGATCGCCCAGCAATGGCGCCAGCTCGGGCTGGACGTCGAGGTCAAGCCCTTGCAGCGCCAGGCACAGACCCAGCTCATCTGGTTCAGCCGCGACAAGTGGGACGCCACGATGTGGCGCATGGTGGGGCGGCCCGAGCGCAGCGATCCCGACGAGTTTCTCTACAGCCTCTACCATTCGAGCTACGCCGAGAAGGGCTACAACTTCATCGGCTACATCAATCCCGAGTACGACAAGCTGGCCGAAAAACAGCGCACGCAGCTCGACCGCGATGAGCGACGCAAGACCGCCTTCGCCATGCAGGAGATCATCAACCGCGACCAGCCGCAGGCCTTCCTGGTCCATCCCAAATACCCGCTCGCCTTCAACAAGGCGGTGTTCAAGGAGGATACCGTCGTCAACCAGAGCGGCATCGGCATCCGCAACATCTGGACCTTCCTCAAGATCGAGCCGCTCGGCGCGCAGAAGGACCTGATCATCAACAGCAACGAGACGATCAATGCCACCAACCCGCTCTATATCGGCGGCGCGGTCGACAGCTGGGTCACCGACCTGATCTGGGACCGCGTGATGCGCATCGGACCCGACGGTATGCCGCAGCCCTGGGCGGCCGAGAGCGTGAGCTGGGCCGACGACAAGACCGTCGACGTCAAGCTGCGCGCCGGCATGAAATGGCACGACGGCAAGCCGGTCACGGTCGAGGACGTCATCTTCTCCTTCGAAGCGCCGGCTGGCGACAAGGCGCCGATGTACAAGCCCTTCGTCACCGACATCGCAAAAATCGAAAAGACCGGCGATTTGGGCCTGCGCTTCACGCTCAAGCAGCCCAACACCACCTTCCTCACCGCCTCGCTCGCCAAGATCAACCTGATCCCCAAGCACATCTGGGAGCCGGTGCTGAAGGATCTGGCGGGCAAGCCCGAGACTGCCGAGCAGCTCAAGGAGGTGTCCTGGATCGGCTCGGGACCCTTCAAGATGGTGCGCTGGAAGCCCACCGAGGAGATCCTGCTCGAGCGCAACGGCGAGCATTTCGCGGCGCCCAAGATCGAGCGCTGGATCATGCGCATCGTGCCCAACGCCGAGGCGACGCTCGGCATGCTGAAGCGCGGCGAGCTCAACTTCATCGGCATCTTCGGCGGCGATCCCGAGGTGCTGGTCAAGTTCGCCAAGGAAAACCCCGACATCGCCATCCGAAGCGAGGTCGATATCGGCTTCGAGTATGTCGCCTTCAATAACCGCCGCCCGCCATTCGACGACGTGGCGTTCCGGCGCGCCCTGTCGCTGGCCATCGACCGTCGCCTGATGGTTTCGGCCGCCTGGCAGGACTATGCGATTCCGGCCAACAGCCACGTCTCGCCGGTCCTGACCTTCTGGCACGATCCCGCCGTCGACCAGCTCAAGACCGGCATCGCCGAAGCCAAGAAGATCCTGAAGGACGCCGGCTACCGCGTGGTCGGCGGCAAGCTCTACTATCCGGTCGGCAAGCAAGAAAAGCTGACGACTGAGTAAGATGCCTGCAGCATCTTCGTCTTCCGGACCGCGAGCCTCTGGCTCGCTCATGATCATGAGCGGGCGGGACGCCCGCGGTCCGGAAGAGTCATGAAGCTCGTCCTCGAGCGCTTCACCCACAACGCGCTGGCGCTGCTCGCCGTCACGACGATTCTGTTCTTCATGTTCCGGCTGATGCCGGGCACGCCGCTCGCCGCGTTCATCAACGAGAATTTGAACGCCGATCAGCAGCAGGCGATGCTCGAGCAGTTCGGCCTCGATCGGCCGATGTGGCAGCAGTACTTCATTTACCTTGGCAATCTTGTCCAAGGCGAGTTCGGCCTGTCCTTCTTCCAGCGCCGGCCGGTGCTCGACATCCTGCTCGAGGTGCTGCCCAACTCGCTGATCCTGACGCTCGCCTCGCTGATCATCGCCTACATCTTCGGCGTGCTGGCCGGCGCCTGGCTCGCCTGGAAGCGCGGCAGCTGGATCGAAAGAGTCGCGGTGCCTGCGGTTTTGGCGACGCGCGCCGCGCCCGAGTTCTGGATCGGCATGGTGCTGCTGGCGCTGCTCTCGTTCAACGCCGGATGGTTTCCCTCCGGCGGCGCCAGCAGCCCCGGCCTGGCCTATACCAACAACTGGCAGCGCATCGCCTCGTGGGATTACCTCCACCATCTCGCTCTGCCCGTCCTGACGCTCGCCCTCTACCTGCAGGGCCTGCCCCTGCTGCTGATGCGGTCCAACATGCTGGAGGTGATGCACGAGGAGTTCGTCACCATGGCGCGCATGAAGGGCTTCTCCGAATGGCGTATCGTCATCAACCACGCGGCGCGCAACGCGCTGCTGCCTGTCGTCACCGCCTTCGCGCTGGGCGTCGGCCTGTCGATGGGCGGCAATGTCGTGATCGAGACGGTGTTCAGCTGGCCCGGCATCGGCCGGCTGCTGGTGCAGGCAGTCTCGGTCCACGACTATCCGCTGGCGCAGGGCGCCTTCCTGATGATCGCGCTGGTGCTGGCGCTGATGAACTTCGTCGCCGACCTGCTCTACATGGTCCTCGACCCGCGGGTGAGCCATGGCCGAAAGGGCTGAACCCGTCCTCCCCGTGCGAACAGGCTGGCCGCTGCTGGCCGTGCTGCGGCGCATGGCGGCGATGCCGCTCCGGGATCCCTTCGCCTTCACGGGCCTGCTCATCTACGTGCTGTTCGTGCTGGTGGCGCTGTTCGCCGATCAGCTGGCGCCAACCGATCCGCTGGAAATCCTGTTCACCAAGGCCGGCAAGCTCGCGGCCAACGTGCCGCCGAGCCTCGACTTTCCGCTCGGCACGACCAATCTCGGCCGCGACATCTATGCCCAGCTCGTACACGGCACGCGGAGCGCGCTCGCGGTCGGCCTGTCAGCCGCGATCATCGTTGCCATCGTCGGCACCGTCGTCGGCCTGGTGGCGGGTTACTTCGGCGGCATGGTCGACGCGGTGCTGATGCGCATCGCCGACATGGCGCTCAGCCTGCCCTTCCTGCCCTTCGTCATCGTGCTCACGGGCTTTTTAGGTGCCAGCACATCGAACATCGTGCTGGCCGTCGCCCTGCTGCTGTGGCCCAACTCGGCGCGCGTGATCCGCAGCCAAGTGCTGACGCTTCGCGAACGCGCCTATGTCGAGGCGGCGAGGGTCACCGGCGCCAGCTCCTGGCGCATCCTGTTCGTGCACATCGCGCCCAACATCCTGCCGCTCAGCTTCGTCTATGCCGCCATCGCCATCGGCTGGGCGATCATCACCGAGGCGAGCGTCAGCTTCCTGGGCTTCGGCGATTCCGAAAGCGTGTCGTGGGGCTACATGCTGCAGGACGCCTTCTCCTCGCAGGCGCTGTCGCGCGGCCAGTACGCCTGGTTCGTGCCGCCGGGCGTCTGCATCATCCTCGTGGTGGTCGCCGGCTTCTTCATCAGCCGCGGCTACGAAGAGGTCTTCATGCCGAGGCTGCGCGGCCGATGATCCTCGAAATCGACGGCCTGAAAATCCACTACAGCACCCGGGCCGGCGCCGTGCGCGCGGTCGACGGCGCCTCGTTTGCCGTCCCCGAAGGCCGCATCGTCGGCCTGGTCGGCGAATCGGGCTGCGGCAAGACCACGGCGGTGCGCGCCATCATGGGCGTGCTGGCGGAGAACGGCAGGCGCGCCGGCGGCAGGGTCGTCTTCAAGGGCCAGGCGATCGACGAGGCCACCACCCGCAAGCTGCTGTGGCGCGAAATCGCCTATGTGCCGCAAAGCGCCATGAGCTCGCTCGATCCGGTCTACACCGTGGGCGCCCAGCTCGTGGAGGTGCTGACCAAGCGCGGCAACGCCTCGCGCAGCGCGGCCCGCGCCCGCGCGGCAGAACTGTTCGACCTGGTGGGGCTGAGCGAAAGCCGGCTGGCCGACTATCCGCATCAGTTCTCCGGCGGCATGCGCCAGCGCGCCGCGATCGCCATGGCGCTGGCGCTGAAGCCCAGCCTGTTGCTGGCCGACGAACCGGTGACGGCGCTCGACGTCATCGTGCAGCGCCAGATCCTCGACATGCTGCGCACCCTGCAGCAGCGCCTCAAGCTCTCGATGGTGCTGGTGACGCACGACATCAGCGTCGTGGCCTATCTCTGCGACGACGTGGTCGTGATGTATGCCGGCCAGGTGATCGAGAGCGGCCCGGTGCGCGAGGTGCTGGCGCGGCCGCGTCATCCCTATACGATGGGCCTGCGCAACGCCTTCCCCGACCTGATGTCGGACGCGCTGGAACTGGTGCCGATCGGCGGCAGCCCGCCCGACCTCAGCGATCCGCCTCCCGGCTGCCGTTTCGCGCCGCGCTGCCCCTTCGTCCTGGCAGCCTGCACGACAAGCGCAGCGCTGATTGCCGACGGCGGCAAACAGGCCCATGCCTCGGCCTGCCTGCGCGACGACGAGGCCCACTCTCTCCGCAAAGCCGCAATGGATCCCGCGACATGGCAGCGCTCGTCGAACTTCGCGATGTCGTAAAGCACTTCCCCGTCGGGCGCTCGCTGGGCGAGGTCGTGCGCGGCGAGCATCCGGCGGTGCGCGCGCTCGACGGCGTGAGTTTCGACGTGGGGCCCGGCGATGCCGTGGCCATCGTGGGCGAATCGGGTTGTGGCAAGACCACCTTGGGGCGCCTGATGCTGAAGCTCGTCGAACCGACCGCGGGCTCGATCGCTTTCGACGGCACCCCGCTTGCCGGACTGGCGGGCGCGGACTTGCGCCACTTCCGGCGCCAGGCCCAGCTGGTTTTCCAGAACCCGTTCGATGCGTTGAACCCGCGCTTCACCATCTACCGCGCCGTCGCCGAGCCGCTGCTCAATGCCGGGATCGACAGGGCCGAACACATGGATCGCGTCGCGTCAGCCTTCCGGCGCGTGCACCTGCCCGACCTCGACCGCTATCTCGACAAGTACCCGCATCAACTGAGCGGCGGGCAGCTCCAAAGGGTCGTACTGGCGCGCGCGCTGGTGCTCGCACCGCGCTTCCTGGTGGCCGACGAGCCGGTGTCGATGCTCGATGTCAGCGTGCGCGCCGGCATCCTCGCCTTGATGCGCGAGGTGCGCGATACAATGGGATTGAGCGCGGTTTATATCTCGCACGATCTCGCCCTGGTGCGTTACCTCTGCGAACGCACGCTGGTCATGTATCTCGGATGCATCGTCGAGGACGGGCCGACCGACGAAATCGTGCGGCGGCCGCGGCATCCTTATACCCAGGCGCTGGTCGCGGCCGTCCCGGTTCCCGACGCCGACCAGTCGCGCGCCCCGCTGCCCATCAGCGGCAACGTCCCGGACGCGCGCGAGCCGCCCTCGGGCTGCCGGTTCCGCGACCGCTGTCCGCGGGCGATGGCCCGTTGTGCGGCAGAGACGCCCCTGCTCCGCCCGATTGGCGACGGCCATCGCGTGGCCTGCCATCTCGACCTTGCCTAGACGGCGAGGACGAACTCTGGATGCTTACGCAGGACATCACCTATCGTGACGGCGCGGCAAGCTTGCATGGATTTCTGGCCTATGACGAAACGGCAAGAGACCGGCGGCCGGGCGTGCTTGTCGTCCACGAGGGGCTGGGACTGAACGACCACGCCATGGAGCGGGCCCGCATGATTGCCGGGCTCGGCTACGTTGCCCTGGCGGCCGACATGTTCGGCGAGCGCCGGCAGGCCAGCGACCTCCAGGAGGCGCGCGCCCTGATCGCGCCGCTGCGCGACGACCCGCCGAAGCTCCGGGCGCGCGGCCGGGCGGCCCTGGCGACGCTCGCCGCGTCGCCGCAAGTCGATGCCGCGAAGCTCGGCGCCATCGGCTTCTGCTTCGGCGGCGCCGTCGTGCTCGAGTTGGCGCGCGATGGGGCGGACCTCAAGGCCGTCGTGAGCTTCCATGGCGTGCTCACGACGAAAGCCCCGGCTGTCGCCGGCAAGACGAAAGCCGGCGTGCTGGTCTGCACCGGCGCCGACGACCCGCTGGCGCCGCCCGACCAGGTGACGGCCTTCGAGGCAGAGATGCGCGCCGCCGGCGTCCGGGACTGGCAGGTGATCAGCTATGGCGGCACGCTGCACGGCTTCACCAATCCGGCCGCCGACGGCTCCCTCCTGCCGAGCGCCCGCTATAACGAGAGCGCGGACCGCCGATCATGGCAGGCGATGAAAGGCTTCCTCGCCGAGGCGTTCGGCGAGGCAGCCATCTCGTGAATGCGGATCAGGACTCCGTCGGCGTCGGCGGCAGGATCCGGTCGATGGCGGCGATCCAGACGTCGCGGGCCGCCTCGACCGACAGGCCGTGACGTTCGCGCAGCCGCCCCCAGCTCTCGAAATCGGTCAGGGCCTCCAGGGCGAGCAACACCGCCGTGCGCTCCGCTTCCGACAGGGTCGAGAGTTCCGGACTGTACATCAGCTGCAGCCTGCCGACGATCGCGTCGCGCATGCGTTCGATGCGAAAGGCCAGCTCTTCCGATTCATGCTGATGGCGCAGGAGCGCGCGCCATAGCGACAACCATCGCTCGCAGACCGCGGCCCGAGTCTCGACCTGGGATTTCAGCCGGGCCTGCCGGTCGCCATCGACATTGCGCGCCACGGCCTGCGCCATGCCTTGGGCAAAGGCGTAGTCGGCAGCCGCAAAGCTGAGCGTGAGAAGGTCCGAGAAGCGCTCGAAAACCGACCGTATCGAGCAGCCTGCCCGCTTGGCGATGTCGTTTGCGGTCGGGATCTGCGGATTTTCACGCAGCAGGTCCAGATACGACTCGATCAGTACCTGCTTGGTGCGCTCGCTCCGCAGGAGACGACCGTCGATCCGACGATGGGGAGGCGCTGACTGATCCATTGGGCGCCACATTCTTAGCGCTTCCGGCGCACAATGGAAAGAAAGCGGCGGCTCGAATCAAGGCCGCCTCGGCGAGACGAATTCAGCCCGCCGTGGCCACCGCCGCCGGAGCTGATGCCGGCTCGTGGGCGACCGGCCCGTCGTCCAGTAGCTTGATGTCCGACCCCGACCATCGCGCCACCACGCGATCGCCGATGTCGAGCGGGTTGGCGAAGAAGGTCTCGTCCAGCAGGTTGGCGACGAACTCTTCGTTGTGGCCGATCTCGAGCGTAACTTTCACGTAGGAGCCCTGGTTCTCGATCGTATGCACTTGCCCCGCGATCGTATTGAGCCCGCCCGCGGGCTTGCCGCCGGGGGCCACCTTTTCGAGCGCGACGCGGTCGCGGCGGATCGAGCCCCAGAGCTTCGACCCGCGCAGCGGCCGGATGTCGCCGACCGGAAAGGCGAAGCGGGCGCCATTCTCGGCGGCGACCGCGGCGGTGCCGTTCATCGCGCTCTCGACGGTGCCCGACAGCACGTTCTGGCCGCCGACGAAACGCGCCACGTAGGCGTTGCGCGGGGCGATGAAGATATCGCGGGCGCTGGCGGCCTGCTCGATATGGCCATGCGCCATGACGACGACCGTGTCGGCGACCGCAATGGCCTCGAGCTGGGTATGGGTGACGTGGATGAAGGTGATGCCGAGCTCCTTCTGCACGCGGCGCAGTTCGCCGCGCATGCGCAGGCGCAGATACTCGTCGAGTGCCGACAGCGGCTCGTCGAGCAGCAACACACGCGGATTGGTGATCAGCGCGCGCGCCAGCGCCACCCGCTGCTGCTGACCGCCCGAAAGCTGGGCCGGCAGCCGGTCGGCGAAACTCTCGAGCTGTACCTTGGTCAGAAGCTCGCGCGCCTTGGCGTGGCGCTCGGTCAGGCCCGCGCCGCGCATCTTGAGCGCAAAGGCCACATTGTCGAGCACGCTGCGATGGGGAAACAGGGCGTAGCTCTGGAACATCATCGCCGTGCCGCGCCGAACCTGCGGCAGCCCAACCACGGACTCGCCGCCGATGCGGATATCGCCGATCGTGGGATTCTCGTGGCCCGCGATCATGCGCAGGATCGTGGTCTTGCCGCAGCCGCTGGGACCCAGCAGGCAGCAATAAGAGCCGTGCGGGATGGTCAGGCTGAGATCCTTGACCGCCGTGGTCTCGCCAAACCGCTTGGTGACGCCTGCGACCGCGACCTCGCCGCTGCCGGTTGCCTCTGCCATAACTCTACTCCGTCGATGTCAGGGTGGCGCGCCGGGCGCCCGCCGCCCGCCTTCGTTGCACGACCGCAATGGACGTGAGGGCGACGATGATCACGACGAACGACACGACGGTGGTGACCGCGCCCACCGCATACAGTGCCGGCGAGGTGACGTTGGTGGTCATCGCCCAGATTTCGAGCGGCAGGGTATTCGCGCTGCCGGCGGTCAGCGCCGTGCGGGCGATCTCGTCGTAGGACAGCGTGAAGCCGAACAGCGCGACGCCAATGATGCCGGGCAGCAGCATGGGCAGGGTGACCTCGCTGATCCGCTGCCAGCTGGTGGCGCCCAGGTCGGTGGCCGCCTCCTCGTAGGACCGGTTGAAGCGTCCCAGCACCGCGAACATGATCAGGAGCCCGAACGGCAGGGTCCAGGTGAGCTGGGCGCCCAGCCCCGAGGTGAACCAGTTGGTCCCCAACCCGAGCAGCCGGAAGGTGAGCGCGATGCCCAGGCCCACGAACAGGCCGGGCATGATCAGGCTGGCGATCGCCAGGTAGAAGGCGACGGCTGATCCGCGGAAGGGCCGCCGGAAGCCCAGCCCGGCGATGACCGACAGCACCACCGTGACCAGGGCCACCGCGACGGCGAGCCCGATGGAGCGCTGGAACGAGCCCGCGATGTCGCCAACCCGCGTCTGGGAGAACAGCGCGTCGAACCAGTGCAGCGAGACGCCGTTCATCGGGAAGGTCATGCCGCCCTGCGGTCCCTGGAACGACAGGATGTAGATCACCGTCATCGGCCCGTAGAGGAAGAGCACGAACAGCGTGAAGAAGGCCGCGAAGGCGTAGAACGTCCAGGGTCGGGAACCGTCGGCCGAATACATGAAGCTTCCCTCTAGCGCGCCAATTCCTTGCGAACGTCGACCAGGCGCAGGATCCCCGCCACCATCAGGGTGACGATGATCACCATGATGACGGCGCTCGCGGCGGCCGGCGGATATTGCAGGGCGGCGACCTCGTTCTGTAGCGCCGAGACGACCGACGCGCTCTGCCCGCCGCTCATGGTGCGCACGACGAAGGAATCGCCCATGACCAGGGTCACCACGAAGATCGAGCCCAGCGCGATGCCGCTCTTGCTGAGCGGCAGCACGATCTCGGCCACCGCGCGGAAGCGGTTGGCGCCCGCGTCGTGCGCCGCCTCGAGCAGGCTTTTGTCGATGCGCGCCATCGAATTGAAGATCGGCACCACCATGAACAGCGTGAACAGGTGAACGTAGGCCACGATCACGGCGAAGTCGGAGAACAGCAGGAACTCCAGGGGCTGGTGGACGACCCCCGAACCGACCAGCGCCTGGTTGAAGATGCCATTGCGCCCGAGGAACGGGATCCACGAGATCATGCGGATGATGTTCGAGGTCAGGAACGGCACCGTGCAGAGCAGGAACAAGGCGATCTGCCACAGCACGGTGCGGACGTGGAACACCAGGAAATAGGCGATGTTGAAACCGAGCACCAGCGTCACCGCCCAGACGATCAAGGCAAACTTGATCGAGCTGGCGTAGAGCCGCAGCGTCACTTCCGACCGAAACAGGTCGGCATAATTGTCGAGGATGAACGCCGGAACGATGTCAGTGCGATCGAAGTCGAAGAAACTGACCGCCAGCACGACCAGCATCGGCAGGCCGAAGAACAGCGCCAGCACCACCACCAGCGGCGCGATCTGGAACCACGAGGCCCGCTCGCCGCCGGCATCGACGGCGAGATGCTCCGCGCCCGCTCCCGGCGTTGTCGCGGCGGACGCCGCGAACTCGTCCGCCGTTTGATCAAGGATGGCCATGTCCGAACGACACGACGATCAGGACGAGACGAACTCGTTCCAGCGCCTGGTCAGGTAGCGGTCCTCGTCCATAACCGTGTTCCAGCAGGCGATGTTGCCCATGCGGTCCCAGATGGCGCCGCCGTCGCGCGTCGCGCCCTTCTTTTCCATCAGGGTGCCGTAGGGATCCTTGATGTCGACCGCGGCCGGCTTGCCGTCGTACCAGTAGTCCCACTCGTCCTGGGTCAGGAACTTCTTGGCCGTCGTCGGCACCGCCGAATAGTAGCCCTGCTTGGCGATAAAGCCGCCCTGCCAGCCCGAGTTGAACCAGTTCATGTACTCGTAGGCGCAATCGAGCTTGATGCCGCTGAGATGGGCCATCGGCGCCAACCCGACAAACCAGCCGCGATAGCCTTCCTTGAGCGGCACGTAGTAGCAGTCGATGCCACGCGAGCGCACCGCAGTGACGGCCGGCGACCACATCGACTGGATCACCACCTCGCCCGAGGCCATCAGGTTCACCGACTGGTCGAAGGTGCTCCAGAACGAGCGGAAATGACCGCCCTTCTTCATGTCGATCATGATCTTGATGGTCTTGTCGATCTCGTCCTTGGTCATGTTGCCCTTGTCGGCGTACTTGAAGTCGCCGCGCGATTCGAGCGCCATGGCGACGTCCATGACTCCGACCGGGGCGTAGTCGACCAAGGCGGTCTTGCCCTTGTATTTCGGATCGAGCAGGTCCTTCCAGGTCAGCACCTTGTCGCGTCCGCCGACCAGATCGGGACGGATGCCGAGCGTGTCGGCGTTGTAGATCGTGGGGATCATGGTCAGAAACTCGGTCGGCTTGTCCGCGAGCTTCTTGCCGTCCTTGTCGACGTAGAACATGGCCTCGATCGGCGACAGGCCCTGCGTCGAGGCCATCTTGCCGTTGGGATACGAGCCCTTGGTGAAGAGCGGCACCGTCTCGCTCCAGAGCTTGTATTTGGCGACCGGAATCGGCGCCAGCACCCCCTTGCCCACGAGGTAAGGCAACTTGGTGCTGTCGATGTTGTTGATATCGATGCTGGCCGGCTGGGTCAGCGATCGGTTGAGCTGGACGTCGTCGGTGATAGCCTGCATCACGATCTTGAAGCCGAGGTCCTTGGTGGCCTGCTCGCCGATCTCCTTGATCGCCGCGTAGGATCCGCCGGCATGGACCAGGGTCACGTCCTTGGTGTTCTGCGCCCATACGGTGGGAAACCCGCCGATCGCCTCGGTCGCCACGACGGCGCCCCCGGCCGCAGCGCCCTTGAGTAGAAGGCGGCGGTTCAACTTGTTCGTGGTTTCAGAAGATTTCCGTGCCATCTGACACCCCCATCGCGACCGGGTTATTGAAACGTTCCGCGCAAAAAGTTCCGCAAAAACTGTGCCAGCGGCGCGGGTGGCGGGAATGATGGCCGAGAGGCTGCGAGCGCGCCGGCAATCTGGTCCAATCTTGAGCGTCCTGATCGTTTGGGTGTCATCGGACCGCTCGAAGGTCCGGGTTTTGCATCGGGCCGGCCGAGCCAACCCTTACGGAGATCGGAGCGCATGGAAATCGGTGTCTTCATCCCCATCGGCAGCAACGGCTGGCTGATCTCGACGACCTCGCCGCAATACAAGCCGAGCTTCGCGCTCAACCGGCAGGTCACGCTGAACGCCGAGCGCTACGGCCTCGACTTCGTGCTGTCGATGATCAAGCTGCGCGGCTTCGGCGGCAAAAGCGAGTTCTGGGACCACAACCTCGATTCATTTACCCTGATGGCGGGTCTGGCCGCGATCACTTCGCGCATCCGGCTCTACGCGACGGTGCCGACGCTCGCCGTCCCCCCGGCGATCGCCGCGCGCATGAGTTCGACCATCGATTCGATCTCCAACGGGCGGTTCGGGCTCAACGTCATCACCGGCTGGCAGCGGCCGGAATATTCCCAGATGGGCCTGTGGCCCGGCGACGAGTACTTTGGCCACCGCTACCGCTATGCCACGGAATACGTCCAGATCCTGCGCGATTTGTGGGAAAGGGGCGTGTCGGACCTCAAGGGCGAGTTCTTCACCATGAACGACTGCCGCCTGAGCCCCCGCCCGCAGGCCGACATGAAGATCATCTGTGCCGGCCAGAGCGACGCCGGGCTGGAGTTCACGGCCAAGCATGCCGACTACAATTTCTGCTTCGCCAAGGGCATCAACACGCCGCTTGCCTGCACCGACACGGTAGCCCGCATGCAGTCTTACGCCGCCAACACCGGCCGCAGGGTCGCGTCCTACGCCCTCACCATGGTGATCACCGGCGAGACCGACGCCGAGGCCGAAGCGAAATGGGCGCTGTACAAGGAAGGCGCCGACCTCGAAGCTCTGGCCTGGCTGGTCGAGCAGGCGACAGCCGACAAGAATCCGACCGGCGACAGCAATGTGCGCCACGCCATCGATCCCAAGTCGATGGTCAACATCAATATCGGCCTGCTGCTGGGCTCGCACGCCAAGGTGGCGCGGATGCTGGACGAGATGGCGACCATACCCGGCCTGGCGGGCGTGCTGTTGACCTTCGACGAATTCATCAGCGGCACTGAAATCTTCGGCGAGCGCATCCAGCCGCTGATGCAGTGCCGCCGTCACGTCGCGCCACTGGCGAGGAGCGCCGCATGAGCAGACGCTATCCGCAGGCGCGACACATTACGCCGCTCGCCAAGGCCGCCGCATGACCAAGCCCGTCAGCTACTTCCCCTCCGGCGATCCGGCGGCGCGCTACCTGCCGGCGCGGCCCGAACCGATCATGCTCCGGCCGGCCGAGACGGCGCTGATCATCGTCGACATGCAGAACGCCTACGCCTCGCCGGGCGGCTATCTTGACCTCGCGGGTTTCGACATCTCCGGCGCCGCGCCGGCGATCGAAAAGATCGGCGAGGCGGCGGCGGCGGCGCGGGCCGCGGGCATGCCGGTGATCTTCTTCCAGAACGGCTGGGACCCCGACTACCTCGAAGCCGGTGGTCCGGGCTCGCCCAACTGGCACAAATCGAATGCGCTCAAGACCATGCGCAACCGGCCGGAGCTGCAGGGCAAGCTCTTGGCCAAGGGTGGCTGGGACTACGAACTGGTGCAGGCGCTGCCGCCGCAGCCCGGTGACATCGTGGTCGCCAAGCCGCGCTACAGCGCCTTCTTCAACACCAACCTCGATAGCCTATTGCGCGCGCGCGGCATCCGCTCGCTGGTCTTCACCGGCATCGCCACCAATGTCTGCGTCGAATCCACCCTGCGCGACGGCTTCTTCCTGGAATATTTCGGCGTCGTCCTGCATGACGCCACCCATCACGCCGGGCCCGACTTCATCCAGCAGGCCTCGCTCTACAACATCGAGAAGTTCTTCGGCTGGGTGTCCTCGGTCGAGGAGTTCCGCACCGCGCTGCAGGCCAACATCAATCCGATGACGACAATAAAGGGAGAGTCCTGATGCCGATGAAAGCCATCTTTCCGCCCGGCTCGGGCAAGACGCTGGCCCCCTATTCCCCTGGCGCGATGGCCGACGGCATCGTCTATGTCGCGGGCACCCTGGCGCTCGATGCCGAGACCAACGTGGTCCATGTCGGTGATGCTGCGGCACAGACCGAGTACGTGCTGAACGCGATCAAGGCGGTGATCGAGACCGCCGGCGGCACGATGGCCGACGTCACCTTCAACTCGATCTTCATCACCGACTGGGCAAACTACGCCGCCGTCAACGGCGTCTATGCCAAGTTCTTTCCGGGCGACAAGCCGGCGCGCTACTGCATCCAGTGCGGCCTGGTGAAGAAGGAGGCCCTGGTCGAGATCGCCACCGTGGCGCATGTCGGGAGCAAGGGCTGACCATCGCCCCGGCTTTCTTCGACGTGCTCGAGTGCCCGCGGCCGGGCGCCGAGACGGTGCTGCTGTCGGCGGGGCTGGGCGGCACGGCCGGGTACTGGACGCCGCAGCTTGCCGCCTTGCGCGAGCGCTACCGCGTCGTCACCTACGACCAGGCGGGCACCGGCCGCAACCGCCGCGACCTGCCGGCCGACCACAGCATCGCGGCGATGGCCGACGAGGTGCTGGCCGTGCTCGAAGCGACCGGCACGCCCGCCTGTCACTTCGTCGGTCACGCGCTGGGCGGCCTGGCCGGCCTCGACCTCGCCTTGCGCCGGCCCGATCGCCTGCGCTCGCTCACCGTCGTCAATGGCTGGGCGGCGGCGCCCGCCCACACAAGGCGCTGCTTCGAGGCGCGCCTTGCCCTGCTGAAGCATGGCGGGGCCAGGGCCTATATGCGCGCCCAGCCGATCTTCCTCTATCCGGCCGACTGGCTGGCCAAGCATGCAGCCCGCGTCGACCAGGAAGAGGCGCACGGCCTGGCGTCGTTCCAGGGCGCAGATACCCTGCAGCGTCGCATCGCAGCCCTGCTGGCCTTCGACGCCACGGCCTGCCTGGGCGACCTCCGTCTGCCGACCTTGCTGATGGCGGCGCGCGACGATGTGCTGGTGCCGAGCTCGGTGTCCGAAGAGTTGGCGGCGGCGATCGACGGAGCGACCTTGCATATCGCGCCGTGGGGCGCTCACGCGGTCAACGTGACGCAGCCGGAGTCCTTCAATTTCCTTCTGCTCGACTTCCTGGATCGCCATGCTGGGCTTCGTCCATGACATGGACGGCGAGACGTTCCGTCCCGTACAATGCGGGCGCCCCAACAGCCATGAGGACGAGTGTGTCGATGCGGCTTGCTATCGGACTGTTTGCGACATTGGCCGTTCTTGGCGGCGCAGCGGCGGCGGACTCTCCCAGCCTCGAAATGGCCGGCCTCTATACACCGCTGCCGACTGTCTCCACCGGAAGTCTGCTGTGGAAGACAGGAACCGTGAAGTTCGAATGCACATGCGGAAAAATCAAGAAAGTACTGGAGGCCGAGTACTGTCCTGATGGCGTGAAGCCGTCCTGCGATTGCAAGGCCACTCCTCCCGTCGCGATCTGTGCGAAAGCCCGTCAATAACCGGTTGGCGGCGCAGGCCGTCGACGTGACGGAGTCCGTGCTCGAAGTCACAGGCCTCGCCTTCGCCTACGACGGTGCACTCGCGGTGCGCGATGTGTCGCTCACCGTACAGCCGGGTGAGATCGTGGCCCTGCTCGGCGCCAACGGAGCGGGCAAATCCACCACGGTGCGCATGATCGCCGGCGTCCTGCGGCCGCAGAAGGGCGCCATCCAGTTCGGCGGCGAGGCGCTGGCCGGATCGCCCAGCCACGTCGTCGTGCGCCGCGGCATCACGCTCGTGCCCGAAGGCCGGCTGGTCTTCCCGCAGATGACGGTGATGGAGAACCTGCAGCTCGGCGCGCACATCAAGCAGCGCGCGCAGGTCGCCGCGCTGGTCGACTACGCCTTTGGCCTGTTTCCACGCTTGTTCGAGCGACGCGGCCAGCTGGCCGGCTCGATGAGCGGCGGCGAGCAGCAGATGCTGGCAATCGCCCGCGGCCTGATGGCCGAACCGCGGCTGATCATCCTCGATGAACCGTCGCTGGGGCTAATGCCGATCGTCACCCAGGAAGTGTTCCGGCTGATTGAGGCCGTGAACAAGAGCGGCATCGGCGTGCTGCTGGTCGAGCAGAACCTGCATCAGTCGCTGCGCATCGCCCATCGTGGCTACGTGCTCGAAAAGGGCTCGGTGGTGCTGGCCGGCACGGGGAAAGAGCTTTTGGCCGACTCCTTCGTGCAGCGGGCGTTTCTCGGCCGTTAGCTCCCTCCCCTTGCTGCGCGAGGCGAGGGAAAGATCGACTTCAATGCGCCACATCGGGCGTGCCGAGATAGGCCGCGATGACCTGCGGATTGGTCGCGACCGCCTGCGGCGCACCGTCGGCGATCAGGCGGCCGGCATCGAGCACCAGCAGCCGGTCGGAGACTTCCATCACCGACGGCATGTCGTGCTCGACCAGCACGACGGTGACGCCGCTGGTGCGGATGCGGCGCAACACCTCGATCATGGCCGCCGTCTCGGTCGGGTTGAGACCGGCGCACGGCTCGTCGGCCAGCAGCAGATCGGCCCGGGTGGCGATCGCGCGCGCGACCTCGAGGTGCCGCAACTGTCCGACCGTCAGGCTGCTGGCCGGCTGGTCGGCGAGATGGGCGATGGCGGCCAGCTCCATGCCGCGCGCCGTCGTGGCCGCAACGTCGCGTGCGCCTGATTTGCCGAACAGCGCGCCGATGCGCACATTGTCGAAGACGCTGAGGTCGCGGAACGGGCGGGCGATCTGGAAGGCCCGCGCGATGCCGAGTTCGGCGATGCGGTTGGTCGCCATGCCCGTGATCGGCCGGCCCTGGAACTGGATCTCGCCGGCGCTCGGCGGCAGATAGCCGGTCACCAGGTTGAACAGCGTGGATTTGCCGGCGCCGTTGGGGCCGATGATGCTGGTGATCGAGCCAGGCTCGATGGCAAAGGACACGTCGGCAATCGCCGCCAGGCCGCGGAAGTTCTTCGACAGCCGGTCGACCCGTAGGATAGGCGCCGCGCTCATTCGGCAGGCGCCACAGCGGGACGGCGGCGGAGCTGCCACATCCGCACCAGGCCCAGCACGCCGCCCGGCGCCGCGAGCACAAGGATTACCAGCAGCAGGCCGGTGGCGAACAGGTGGAAATCGAGCAAGCGGCCCAGGATCACCTGGGTGATGAACACCAGCATGAAGGCGCCGATCACCGGACCGAACAACGTCCCCATGCCGCCCAGCAGGGAGTAGACGATCAGGCTCAAGTTGGTGTCGTCGCGATAGACCGAGTCGGTGGTGATGTAGCCCAGCGAATGGGCGTAGATCACGCCGAGCTGCCCGGTGAGCACGGCGCTGATGACGAAGGCCATGCGCTTGTAGCGCTCCGTCGGCACGCCCAGCATGCGCGCGGTATCCTCGTCTTCGCGGATGCTCAAAAGGCCGGCGCCGAAGCGGCTGCGCCGGATCTGCCAGGCGATGAGCAGCACCACGAGGCCGGCCAGAAGATACAGCCAGTAAAAGAAGGTCGCGGGTTCGAGGTTCCTGGGCGCGACGGCCGGAAAGTTGAGGCCGAGCGATCCCTCGAAGAAATCGACGTTGTTGTTGAGCTCGGCGCAGACATGGCTGACGCCCAGCATGGCGATGGCGAAGAAGGTGCCGCGCAGGCGCAGGATCGGGTAGGAGATCGCCGCCGACAGCACGGCGCAGCAGACCCCGCCCACCGCCAGGCCGAGCAGCAGAAGCAACGGCGGCGCGACACCGGAGAAGCGCGCCTCGACGAGGCCGGCGGTAAAGGCGCCGACGCCGATAAAGGCGGAATGACCGAAGCTCGCATAGCCCGCGAAGCCGCCCAGGATCGTCCAGGCAACAGCGAGGCCCGCAGAGTAGAGCATCAACTGCCCGACCCTGACGTAGAACGGCGGCAGCACCAGCGGCCCGAGCGCCAGCAGGGCGGCCGAGGCCACCATGAGCAGCACGGCCTGGACGGGAGAGATCTTCATCGCGAGGCGCTGAACGCGTTGCCCAAGAGGCCGGTCGGGCGGACCAGCAGCAGCAGCACCAGCAGCAGGAACATGGTCACGTTGGGAAACGACGGGCCGATATATTGCGCCGTGAGCGTGCTGACCATGCCCAGCAGCAGGCCGCCCAGAAGCGCGCCGGCCGGGCTGCCGACGCCGCCCAGCACCACGACGACGAAGGCGTTCAGCGTCCATGTCGCTTCGTCGGACGGCGAGAACGGCAGGATGATGCCGATGACGATCCCGGCCGCACCGGCGAAGGCTGCCGATACGGCGAAGGTGAGCGCATAGACATGCCGCACGTTCACGCCGCACAGCCGCGCCGCCATCGTCTGCTGCGCCGTGGCGCGGATGACCCGGCCGAGGGCCGAGAACTTCAGCAGCAGCGCCAGGCAGCACAGCAGGACCAGGCTGGCGAACAGGGCGCTCACCCGCACGGCGTCGAAGTTGATGGCGCCCAGGTGAAACGAGGTGAAGGCCCAGCTCGGCGTGATGCTCTTCATGTCCGGCGAGAACACCCAGATCATGATGTTCTGCAGCATCAGCGCCACGCCGAAGGTGAGCAGCATCGAGCCGAGCGGCGAGCGATCGACGGCGTGCTGGATCAGGAAGCGCTGGTAGACGTAGCCGACGGCGAACAGCACGGCCATCACCAGCGGCAGGGTGAGCAGCGGATCGATGCCGAGCGCCTGGGAAAAGATCAGCGCCAGATAGGCGCCGAGCAGGACCAGGATGCCATGGCTGAGATTGATGACGTGCAGCACGCCGAAGATCAGCGAGAACCCGACGGCGGCCAGCGCATAGATCCCGCCCAGCACCAGGCCGTCGGCCAGCGTCTGCGCGATCAGGTTCATCCGAAAACGCTGATCGTCACGCCTTCTTGTCCCAGGGTGGCGCCGGGTAGATCGGATCGGCCGAATGGGCCTCGCCGGGGAACACGATCTCGAGCTTGCCCTTCATCACCTGGCCGATCATGGAACCCATGATGATGGGATCGCCGTCGCCGTCGGGCGTGAACTTGATGCGGCTGTAGAAGGTCTCGTAGTCCGCGACGGCCAACGCGTCGCGCACGGCTTCGGCCTTGATGCTCTTCGCCGCCTGCATGGCGAGGATGTAGGTCTCGATGCAGGCCGCGGCGCCGGCGGTGTGATAGGCGACCGGGCGGGTGAACTTGCTCTTGTAGTACTCCATGAATTTCTTCGAATCACCGAAGAACTTGTCCTTGTAGGGCACCGTCTCGTCCCAGTAGGTCGAGCACAGCAACGCCTCGGAATATTTGCCGAGCGCCTCGCGGAACGACGCGAGCTGCGGCCCCAGCCCCTGGAACAACAGCTTCACGTTGGTGCCGCTGGCGATCATCTGCCGCGCCACCAGCAGCGAGTCCTGGTCGTGCATGACGCAGACCAGGAGATCGGGCGTGTTGGCGCGCACCGAGCCCAGCACGCTGGAAACGTCGGTCGGCTTGGCCGGCAGCTCGAAGCTGTCGAGCCGCTTGAAGCCCGCCGCGTCGCAGGACAGTTTCACGCCTTCGCCCGCGGTCTTGGAGAAGGCGTCGTTGGTCCAGATCACCGAATAGGTCTGCGGCGTGGGCTGCAGCGTCTTGAACAGGGCCGCAGCCGAGGCGAACTGGCGGGTGGCGCGCGGGTACATGCCGAACACGTACTTGAAGCCCTTGGTGAAAATCGCGTCGGAGCCGCCGCCGGTCTGCACCATCGGCTTCTTCGCCCGTTCGGTGATCGCCGCGGTCGGCAGCACGATGTTGCTGCCAAACGAGCCCAAGAAGAAGTCCGTGCCGTCGTCGAGCTGGCGCTGGATCAGCGTCGTGGCGCGCGCCGGATCGCTGGCGTCGTCGAACAGCTTGAGCTCGATCTTGTATTTCTCGCCGGCGATCTCGACGCCGCCCAGCACGTCGTTGAGGTAGCTGGCCGCGGTGATGTAGCCGTTGTTGACATTGAGCCCGGTCTCCGCCGCCGCGCCGGTGAGCGGCACCGAGCCGCCGAACACCAGCGTCTTGCCGGCTTGCGCCCGGGCCGATCGAATCGCCGGAGCCGCGAGAACCGCTGCTCCCATTCCCCTCAGCAGAACGTCGCGACGTCGCATGCTTGCCTCGCCTGTCTTTGATGACCCATCCGCGTCCCGGTTCTACTGCAAAAGCCGTGCCCGCGGGAGAGCCATCGACGTTTCGACGAGCAATAGGCGCGAGTTGACCGGACGCGGGCAGCGCTCGATCTTTCAGGATCATGGAGCAGCGCGACCCCCTGGACTACGACGCGCTCGTCATCGGCGCGGGCATATCGGGCCTCTACCAGCTCTACCGCCTGCGCGAGTTGGGGCTGCGGGTCCGGGTGCTCGAGGCCGGGTCGGGCGTCGGCGGCACCTGGTACTGGAACCGCTATCCCGGGGCACGTTTCGATTCCGAAAGCTACTCCTACGGCTATTCCTTCTCGCAGGAACTGCTCGACGAATGGAGCTGGTCCGAGCATTTCGCTCCGCAGCCCGAGACGCTGCGCTATCTCAACTACGTCGCCGACAAGTTCGACCTGCGACGCGACATCACGTTCCACAGCCGCGTCGGCGCGGCGCATTACCGCGAGGACAGCGGACAGTGGGACGTCACGGTGGAACACGGCAGCCGCTACCGGGCGCGCTTCCTGATCACCGCGATCGGCCCATTGTCGGCGCCGACCCTGCCGCGCATCGAGGGCGTGGAGACGTTCCAGGGCTCCTCGTTCCATACCGCGCGATGGCCGCACGAGCCGGTGGGCTTCGCCGGCAAACGGGTGGCGGTGATCGGCACCGGCGCCACCGGCGTGCAGACCATCCAGGAGGTTGCCAAGACCGTCGGGCATCTCACCGTGTTCCAGCGCACGCCCAACTGGTGCGCGCCCCTGCATAACGGCCCGATCGACGCGGAGACGCAGCGCCGCATCAAGGCCGGCTACCCGGAGATGTTCGCGCGCTGCCGCGAGACCTTCGCCTGCTTCCTGCACACGCCCGACCCGCGCGGCACCTTCGAGGTCGCGCCGCAGGAGCGAGAGGCTTTCTTCGAGAAGCTCTACGCCGAGCGCGGCTTCGGCATATGGCAGGGCAATTTCCGCGACATCCTCACGGATCGCGCCGCCAATGCGGCGGTCAGCGACTTCGTGGCCCGGAAGATCCGCCAGAGGGTGAAGGACCAGGCGGTGGCCGAGAAGCTGATCCCCAAGAACCACGGCTTCGGCACCCGGCGCGTGCCGCTCGAGACCAAGTACTACGAGGCCTACAACCAGCCCAATGTCCGGCTGGTCGACATCACGGAAACGCCGATCGAGCGCATCACGCCCAAAGGCTTGAAGACCAGCGATGCCGAGTACGAATTCGACATCATCATCTATGCCACGGGCTTCGACGCCATCACCGGCAGCTTCGATCGCATCGACATGAGGGGCCTGGGTGGCCAGAAGCTCAAGGACAAATGGGCCAACGGGCCGCAGACCTTCCTGGGCGTGCAGGTCGAAGGCTTCCCCAACATGTTCATGCTGATGGGACCGCACACCGCACTGGGCAACATCCCGCGCAGCATCGAATACAACGTCGACTGGGTGACCGGCCTGATCCGCTACATGCAGGAGCACAAGCTCAGCCGTGCCGATGCCCGACCGGAGGCGGTGGCGACCTGGACCGATCACGTCAAGGCGCTGGGCGAAGGCCTGTTGTCCAACGAGGTCAATTCATGGATGACCGGCATCAACACCAACGTCGAGGGCAAGCAGACCCGCATCATCGCCCGCTACAGCGGCAGCGCGCCGGCCTACCGCGCGCGCTGCGACGCGGTGGCGGCGAACGGCTATCGGGAGCTGGTGTTGGCCTAGCCGGACGCCTGCTCAGGGCTGGGGGCGCGCGACTCCAGTCGCGCGTCTTCGCTGGCCGCAAGAGCAGATCGCGCCACTGGAGTGGCGCGCGCCCAGCAAAGAGACGCTAAGCTCCCTTCCTTCATGACCTCATCCCTCCCTCCCCTCGTCGCTCCCTGGCGCATCGGCGTCGATGTGGGCGGAACCTTCACCGACATGGTGCTGCGCGATGCCGCGGGCGCCGTTCGCATCTACAAGGCGCCCTCAGTGCCGGCCGATCCCAGCGAGGGCGTCTTGGGCGTGCTGCGGCTGGCCGCCCAGCAGCTCGAGCTGCCGCTCAGCAGGCTGCTGCGCGACTGCGCGCTGTTCGTGCACGGCTCGACCGTGGCCACCAACACCATCCTGGAAAAGAAGGGCGCCAAGGTCGGCATGCTGACGACCGAAGGCTTTCGCGATTCGCTGGAAATCCGCCGCGGCTTTCGCGACAACCAGTGGGATCATCGCGCGCCGTTTCCGCCCGTCCTGGCGCCGCGCTACCTGCGCCTGCCGGTGCGCGGTCGGATCGGCGCCAACGGCAAGGAGCTGGCCCCGCTGATCGCCGCCGACGTCGACGCGGCCGCCCGGGTGTTCGCCAACGAAGGCGTCGAATCGGTCGCCATCTGCCTGTTCAACAGCTTTCTGGACGGCGCACACGAGCGGGCCGCGGGCGCGCAACTTTCCAAAAGCTGGGGCGGCCCATGGATCTCGCTGTCGAGCGAGGTCATGCCGACCATGGGCGAGTACGAGCGCGGCTCGACCGCGGTGGTCAACGCCTACATCGCACCCAAGGTGACGAGCTATCTCGGCGCGCTCGACGAGCAGCTCCGCCAGTTCGGCCTGCCGCGCTCCCTGCTCCTGCTGCAGAGCAACGGCGGCGCCGTCTCCGTCGCGCAAGTCGCGGCCCGTCCCGTGATGCTGATCCTGTCCGGCCCCGCCGCCGGCGTCGGCGCGCTGAAAGGCTGCACGGCGCCCGGCGAGGCGGCCAACCTGATCTCGATGGAGATCGGCGGCACAAGTTGCGACGTCATGGTGATGGCAGAAGGCGACGTGCCGGTGGCCGACCAGCTCACCATCGACGGCTACCACCTCACCACGCCGTCGGTCGAAATCCACACCGTGGGCGCGGGCGGCGGCGCCATCGCCTGGGTCGACGATGCGGGCCTGCTGCATGTCGGCCCGCAGGGCGCCGGCGCGCGGCCCGGACCGGCCGCCTATGGGCTGGGCGGCGAGCAGCCGACCGTCACCGACGCGCAGCTCGTGCTCGGACGCCTGCGCCCTGGCCCGCTGGCCGGCGGCGCCGTCACGCTGGATGGCGCGCTGGCGCGCCAGGCGGTGGAGACCAAGCTCGCCCAGCCGCTCGGCCTCTCGGTCGAGGACGCCGCGGCCGGCGTGATCCGTCTGTTGGAGCAGAACCTGCTGCACGCCGTGGAGCGACTGAGCATCGAGCGCGGCCACAATCCCGCGACCTTCACCCTGGTGGCCGCGGGCGGTGCCGGCCCGATGCACGGCAGCGCCGTGGCGCGGGCGCTGGGCTGCAGCCGCACGCTGCTGCCGCGTGCCGCCGGCGCCTTCTGCGCGCTCGGCATGCTGCAGTCCGACGTCCGCCAGGACTATCTGCAGGTCTTCGTGGCTGATCTCGACAGGCTCGATCGCACGGCCCTCGACGCGGGCTTCGCCCAGCTCGAGGCGCGCGCTCGCGACGCACTGTCCCGTGACGGTTTTGGGGCCGCCGATTCCGCGATCGAACGCGAACTCGACTTGCGCTACGACGGCCAGCAATGGCCGGTGCGGGTGGCCCTGAATGGCGCGGGCTTCGACGCCGCCGCCGCCCGCCAGGCGTTCGAAGAGGAGCATCAGCGGCTGTTCGGCCACATCCAGCCCGGCGGCCGGATCGACATCACCGCGCTTCGGGTTGTCGGTCGCGGCCGGCTCGACTGGACGCCGCCAGCCACGCGCTCGCCGCAGAGCGCCGCCCCGACGCCGCGCGAAAAGCGCAAGGTCTGGATCGATCCGGTCTACGGCTGGCGCGAAGTGCCGATCTACGACGGCGCCGACTTGCGTCCCGGCTGCACGCTCGACGGGCCGCTGTTGATCGAGGAACGCACGACGACCGCCTTTGTCGGCCCGCGCGACCGGCTCGAGGTCGACGCGCGCGACGACTTTCTGGTTCATATCGGAGCCAACCCATGAGTACTGCACCCGATCCCGTCACGCTCGATCCGGTTACCCTGGCGCTGGTGCAGAACCGGCTCGACCACATCTCGCATCAGATGGGCTGGGTGATGACGCGCACGGCGCGCTCGCCGATCTTCAGCCAAAGCCACGACTTTTCCTGCTTCATCGCCGACGCGCGCGGCACGCTGATAAGCCAGGCCGACGGCATCCCGATCCATACCGGCGGCGGCGGCTTCGCCGTGCGCGCCATCCTGCGCGACTTCAAGAGCGCAATCCGACCGGAAGACGTCTTCCTGCTGAACGACCCCTACACCGCCGGCGGCAACCACCTGCCCGACTGGGTGATCGCGCGGCCGGTTTTCGCCGCGGGCGCGCTGGTCGCTTTCGCCTGCAACCGCGCCCACCAGGCGGATATCGGCGGCGGCGCGGCCGGCACCTACAACTCGGCGGCCACCGAGATCTTCCACGAAGGCATCCGGCTTCCGGTACTGAAGCTGATCGAGGGCGGCAAGACGCGCGATGACCTGTGGCGCCTGCTGCTGATCAACACCCGCCTACCCGAGGCACTCGACGGCGACCTGCGCGCCATGATCGGCTCGACCCGCATCGGCGCCGAGCGCCTGGCGCTGCTGGTCGAGGAGCTGGGCGCCGACCGCGCCGACGCCTTCTTCGAAGGCGTGCTGGCCCATGCCGACCGCCGCTTCCGCACCTGCATCGACCGCCTGGCCGAGGGCGTGTGGCGCGCCGAGGAGTCGGTCGACAACGATTGCTTCGAGCCGATCGACGGCAGGATCGCTGTCACGCTCACGGTGAAGGACCGCCGTCTGATCGTCGACTTCGCCGGCACCTCGCCGCAGATCCGCGGCTTCAAGAACAGTTCTATCGCCAACAGCACCTCGGCCGTGTTCATGGCGCTCGCCTCGTTCTTCGAGCCCGACCTGCCCAAGAACGAAGGTGCCTTTCGCAGCGTCGAGATCCGGCTGCCCGAAGGCACCTTGGTGAACGCGCGGGCTCCCGCGCCGATGACCATGAACACGGTGTTCGTGGCGCACGAGATCGTCCATGTCATGTGGAAGGCGCTGGGCCAGGCGCTGCCCGAACGCGCCTCGGCCGGCTGGTCGAAGGCGGTGCATGCGGTCACCGCCGGCTTGCGCGCCGATGGCGAACGCTACGTGATGTATCAATGGGCGGGCGCGCCGGCCGGCGGCGGCGTGGAAGGCCGCGACGGCTTCCATCTCATCGGCCATCTCATCACTTTGGGCGGCCTCACCTTGCCCAACCTCGAAACCTACGAGCACCTCTACCCGGTCCGCTTCCGCCGCCAGGAGCTGCGCTGCGACAGTGCCGGCCCCGGCCGCTTCCGCGGCGGCGCCGGCTGCGACTACGAGGTCGAGATCTTCACCCCGGCCGACTACGCCTTCCGCGGCGAAGGCGTGGGCGCGCCCTCGAGCTTCGGCGCCGCCGGCGGCCGCGCCGGCTCGGGCGGCGAAGTGGTCCTCACCCTGGCCGACGGCAAGCGCATCCAGGCGCCGAAATACGGCGTCGAGCGGCACGGGCCGGGCACCTATCGCGCGCTGTCGCCGGGCGGCGGCGGCTATGGCGATCCCAAGACGCGCGACCCGGCGCGCGTGCTGCGCGACGTGCGTGACCAGGTGGTGAGCCCCGCCGGCGCCGAGCGGGACTATGCCGTAGCAGTCACGGCAGACGGTCGTGAAATCGACCGGGCCCGCACCGCCGCGCTCAGGGCGCAGCCGGCTTGACTCCTGTCTTGCCAGCGGCGGCAGGGCAACTGCCATTGTGCCTGCTCGCTGCATGATCACCGCCTTGCTGCCAAGAGTAGTTCGGACGCTAAGCGCCCGGAATGGTATTCTGGAATCGTGAGCCGTGACGAATGCGGCACCGGTCCTGGCGCCTGGAAGCGGAAGGTAGACTCGACATGACAACTGGCTCGGAAGCGCCGAAGGCGTCCCACTCCTCCCTGGCCGCGGCGCTGGCCGCATCGCTGAAGGCGATCGACGACGACTACAGCGAGGAGATGCGCGAAATGCGCGAAATCCTCGAAGAGGCCAGGAAGGAAGCGGAGAAGCACGAGCCGAACAAGGAGAAGCTCAGGGCCCTGTTGGCCGACGCCGGCAAGATGGTCCAGACCTTCGCGGCGCTCGATCCGCTGTGGCAGGGCATTCAACGCGTTTCACGGATGGTCGGCATTCTGTAGCGGCGGACCTGCGCGCCGCAGGGAGCACGATCGGCGCCCGGCAAGGGAGGCGGCGGCATGCGCGGGAAATACGTTGCGGTCCTGATCGCGATCGTCGTCCTCGGCCTGATCGTCCTCGGGCGCGCGGGCAGCACCCTGGTCGACTGGCTGTGGTTTTCGTCGATCGGCTATGAGGGCGTCTTCTGGACGATCTTCACCGCCCGCACCGTCCTCTTCCTCGCCGTCTTCGCCGCGTCGACCGGCGCGTTCTGGCTTTCGGGAGGACTGGCGCTGCGCTTCGCCCGGCGACCGGCGGCCAGGCCGGCGAGCGCAATCTTTTCCACGGGGCCGTCGCAAACGCCGCTGCTGCTTATCGGCTATGTGTCGCCGCACGTCTCGGGCCGCCTTCTTGTCGCCGGCGCCGCGGTCCTGCTCGGCCTGCTGACCGCCTCGATCGAGCTCTCGAACTGGGAGGTGGTGCTTCGCTTCCTCCACCAGGTGCCCTATGGCGCAAGCGAGCCGGTGTTCGGCAAGGACATCGGATTCTATCTGTTCTCGCTGCCGACCTACGTCGCGCTCAAGAACTGGCTGCTGCTGCTGCTGTTCTTCAGCGCCGCCCTGGCCGGCGCGGTCTATTGGGTGCAGGGCGACATCGAGCTCGACAGGCCGCCGCGCCGCCTGTCGTCCGCCGTCCTCATCCACGGGTCGGTGCTGCTCGGCCTGTACTTTGCGGTCAAGGCCTGGTCCTACGCGCTCGATCGCTTCATGCTGCTCTACAGCGACAACGGCGTCGTCGTCGGCGCGGGCTACACCGACCTCCACGTCAGGCTGCCGATCCTGTGGTTCCTGGTCGGGCTGGCCATCCTCTGCACCATCGCCGCGTGGGCCAACGTGCGTTGGCGGACCTGGCGCATCCCCGCGGCGGCCGTACTGCTGCTGTTCGCCAGCTCGATCGTGGTCTCTGGGCTGTTTCCCGCGCTGTTCAACCGCTTCTACGTGAAGCCGAGCGAACTGCAGCTCGAGACGCCTTATATCGAGCGCAACATCGCCTTGACGCGGCAGGCCTACAACCTGCAGCAGATCGCGGTGAAGCCGTTCCCGGCGGAGGAACAACTGAGCTTCGCCTCGCTCGAGGCCAACCGCCCGACCGTCGACAACATCCGGCTGTGGGACTGGCAGCCGCTGATGAGCACCTACGCCCAGCTGCAGGAGATCCGGACCTATTACAAATTCCTCGACATGGACATCGACCGCTATCGGCTGGATGGCGCCTATCAGCAGGTGATGCTGTCAGCGCGCGAGCTCGAACCTTCGCTGCTGCCGTCCAACGCGCAGACCTGGGTCAACCTGCATCTGCTCTTCACCCATGGCAACGGCGTGGTGATGTCGCCGGTGACGCGCAAGAGCGCCGAAGGCCTGCCGCTCTTCTACCTGCAGGACATCCCGCCGGTCGCCACCGGCGGTCCCGCCATCAGCGAGCCGCGCCTCTATTTCGGCCAGGCCGAGGAGCGCTATGTGATCGTCAAGGGCGCCACGCCCGAGTTCGACTATCCCAAGGGCAAGGACAACGTCTATGCCGCCTATGACGGCGCCGACGGCGTTTCTATCGGCGACACGGCGCGGCGCGGCCTGTTCTCCTGGTACTACGGCGATCCCAACATCCTGCTCACCGAGTACATCACCAGTGAAAGCCGAATCCTGCTTCGTCGCAATATCCAGGACCGGGTGCGCACGATCTCGCCCGTCCTGCGCCTCGACCACGATCCCTATATCGTGGTGAGCGGCGGGCGCCTGTTCTGGATGCAGGACGCCTACACCACCAGCGACTGGTTTCCCTATGCCCAGCCGCAATCCTCGGGCGGCCTCAACTACATCCGCAACTCGATCAAGGTGGTGATCGACGCCTACAACGGCTCGGTGGACTTCTACGTCAGCGATCCCGACGATCCGCTGATCCGGACCTACCAGCGCATTTTCCCGGGCCTGTTCAAGCCGCTGTCGGCCATGCCGGCCGACCTGCAGCAGCACATCCGCTATCCCGAGGATCTCTTCCTCATCCAGGCGCAGCTCTACCGCACCTATCACATGGACACGGCGGAAGTTTTCTACAATCGCGAGGACCTCTGGCAGTTCCCGCGCCAGCCCGCCGACACCGACGGCCTGGGCGGCCGCGACGCCGCCCGCATGGCCCCTTACTACATGATCATGCGGCTTCCCGGCGAAGCGCGCGCCGAGTTCGTCCTCATGCTGCCGATGGTGCCGAGCCAGCGCGAGAACATGATCGCCTGGTTGGCGGCGCGCTGCGATCCGCCCGACTACGGCAAGGTCGTCGTCTACGAATTTCCCAAGGAAAAGCAGGTCTTCGGGCCGTTCCAGATCGAGGCGCGCATCCAGCAGAACACCGACATCTCGCAGCAGATCTCGCTGTGGAACCAGATGGGCTCGCGCGTCATCCGCGGCCATCTCCTGGTGGTGCCGATCGAGAACTCGATCCTCTACGTCTCACCGCTCTACCTGCGCGCCGCGACCGGCCAGCTGCCGGAGCTGAAGCGCGTGATCGCCGCCTACGGCGGTCGTGTGGTGATGGAGGAAACGCTGGGCGCGGCGCTGGCGGCGCTCTTCAAGGACACCGCGCCGCCGCCGGCACGCCCCGCCGAGGCGGGGGCAGCGACGCCCGCCGGTCCGGCGGATGCGCGTGCCCGCGAGGCACTCATCCACTATGACCGGGCCATCGAGCGCCTGAAGGCGGGAGACTGGAGCGGCTTCGGCACGGAGCTGGATGCGCTCAGGCCACTGCTCGAGACGCTCGGCCGACCGGTCGGAGGCCATTGACGCGGGCCGCATCGCCGATGTCACGCGCCCATCGGCAACGGAATGCTAGGATCGGCCGGTATCGACGGCCCGTCCGGGGCGTCGAAGGAGGCGAGCGTTGAGTGTTCTCGAAACCAGGCACGACCAGATGTTCCCGGTGCTGTCGGCGGCGCAGATCGAGATCGCACGCCGTTTCGCCAGCGGGCCGCCGCGCCGCTTCGAGCCGGGCACCGTGATGGTCGAGGTCGGCGAGCTGGCCGCGCCGATCTGGCTGGTGCTTGCCGGATCGATCGAGACTGCGTGGCGCGACGGCCTCGGTCATGAAACCGCGATCAGCAGCGAAGGGCCGGGCCAGTTCTCCGGCGAAATCAGCCAGCTCGCCTCCCACACCTCGCTCGTCGTGGGCCGTGCCGGCCGCGCGGGCTGTACCGCCATTCCGTTCGACTCGGCCCATCTCAGGGCGCTCATCATCGGCTCGGCGGATATCGGCGAGATCGTGATGCGCGCCTTCATCCTGCGCCGGGTCGGGCTGATCGAAACCGACCGGTCCGGTTCGATCCTGATCGGGCGCGCCGGCATGCCGGACGTCGTGCGACTGCAAGGTTTCCTGACCCGCAACGGATATCCCGTCTCTGTCCTGGACGCATCCAATGATGCCGAAGCGCGAGCGCTGGTCGAACGGTTGGGCATTCACGACGACGAGCAGCCGTTGCTGCTCTGCCCGAACGGCACCGTCCTGCGCCGGCCCACCAATGAGGAAGCCGGCAGGTGCCTGGGCCTCACCCCCAAGCTCGATCCCGGCCGGCTTTACGACGTGGCGGTGGTCGGCGCGGGGCCGGCCGGGCTCGCCACCGCCGTCTATGCCGCCTCCGAAGGCCTCTCGGTGCTGGTGCTCGACCAGCGCGCCATCGGCGGCCAGGCCGGCGCCTCGGCCCGCATCGAGAATTATCTCGGATTCCCCACCGGCATCTCAGGCCAGGCCCTGGCCGGGCGCGCCTATAACCAGGCGCAGAAGTTCGGCACGGAGCTCGCCATTCCGCTCGAAGCCGAGCGGCTCGACTGCGACGATCGCGACGGTCCGCTGCGCGTCAAGCTGAGCAGCGGCGACCTGATGCAGGCCCGCACCGTCGTCATCGCCTCGGGCGCACGCTACCGCCGGCCCGACATTCCCAACCTCGCCACCTTCGAAGGCGCGGGAATCTCCTACTGGGCCTCGCCCATCGAGGCCAAGCTGTGCGAGGGCGAGGAGATCGCCCTGGTGGGCGGCGGCAATTCCGCCGGCCAGGCCGTGGCCTTCCTGGCCGCCCGGGTGAAGCAGCTCCACTTGATCATCCGCGGCAGTAGCCTCCAAGCCTCGATGTCGCGTTACCTGGTCGAACGGATCGAGGCGCTGCCCAACGTAACGCTCCACACCGGCACGGAAATCGTTTCGCTGGAAGGCGACCGAGAGACAGGACTATCCGGTGCCATCTTCCGCCAGCGCGCGACCGGTGCAGAGCACCGCTGCTCCTGTCGCCACCTGTTCCTGTTCATTGGCGCCGAACCGAACACCGGCTGGCTGCACGGCTGCGTCGAGCTCGACCAAAAAGGCTTCGTCCTCACCGGCAAGGACGCGGCCGGCGGCCCCCTGACCCTGCCGCTCGAAACCAGCCGTCCGCGGGTGTTCGCGGTGGGCGACGTACGCGGCGGCTCGACCAAGCGGGTTGCCGCCGCCGTGGGCGAGGGCGCGGCGGTGGTGGCGCAGATCCATGCGTCGCTCGCGGAATGACCGGGAGAGGCTGGCGATCACATTGACGCTTGCAGGGCCGGCAAGACATCGCTTCCCACGGCATCGTTGAGCGCCCCCGCCGTCACCAAGCCCGCGGCAGTCGCGATATCGATGGAAAAATAGCGGTCATCGGACAGACCGGGCACCCGGCCCCGCAGCAAGGCGCGAACCGCCTCGAGCTTTGCGCTGGATATCAGCGGCGCATGAAAAT
>Ga0210399_10000318_pt1 | contig 39180 bp, 34 predicted proteins | sample IncBWC14MmetaG_FD_150865 | JGI IMG/M metagenome (GOLD analysis project Ga0210399, IMG submission 150865) | Forest soil microbial communities from Barre Woods Harvard Forest LTER site, Petersham, Massachusetts, United States - Inc-BW-C-14-M | ecosystem: Environmental > Terrestrial > Soil >... | reverse complement strand
ACGCGCACCAGCGGTGGTTGCGGTAACTTCATAGTAAATCTTGAAGCTGGCGGTCTCGGGCGCCAACAGCTCATAGCGCGTGTAAGCATCGGCCTCGGTCTGGCTGACCGCGGTCGGAAAGTACAGCCCGTCGCTCTCAGCTACGGGTGGGCCGATATTCGCATCTGAAATGGCCGGCAGGACAAAGCCTAGCGCCGCCACATAAATCAACTGTTTCATTGGATGGCCCCGCCCGTACAGTCGCCTGTCACGCAAAGTCTACCGAAACTCGCACGACACAGTGGCAATAACGCGGGGCTCCGCTAGACTTACGCGATTTTCGCGAAAATATTTCCTCGGGAGGACGATCATGAGTCGATTGAGATTCGAGGCCGGTCTAATGGCAGCGCTCGCCGTGGCTTTTTCCGCGGCCGTGATCGCCGCATCGGGTGCGCCAAATCCGCCGGATGCGAAGCCGGCCGGCGAGGGGGCGCCGGACGGCAAGTTCGAGCCGTTCAAGGCGGAAGCCGTGAGCAGCACCGGAACCGTGACCATTGGCGGCCAGGCGATTTCCTACCAGGCCATCGCCGGCACCCTGATCGTGCACCCGAAGGATTGGGACGACGTTCCACGCGATCCCAAGGCGGACAAAGGTGGCGCGCCGGACGATGGCGGCGATGCCAAGAACCCGACCGCGGAAGCCTCGGTGTTCTATGTTGCGTATTTCAAAAGCGGTACGGCTCCCCGGCCTGTGACCTTTGTCTACAACGGCGGTCCGGGCTCGGCGAGCTTCTGGCTGCACATGGGCGCATTCGGGCCACGCCGCATCGTCACGTCCACCGACGCACACACGCCGGCGGCGCCGTATTCCCTGGTCAACAACGCATCGAGCCTGCTCGATGTGACCGACCTGGTGTTCATCGACGCGCCCGGCACCGGTTTCAGCCGCATCGCCGGCAAGGACAAGGAGAAGGCATTTTACGGCGTCGATCAGGATGCTTACGCCTTCGCCGAATTCATTTCGCAGTTTCTCTCCAAGTACGGCCGCTGGAATTCTCCCAAGTATCTGTTTGGCGAGAGTTACGGTACGCCCCGCTCGGCGGTGCTCATCAATCAACTCGAGGCGGATCGCTCGATCGATTTCAACGGCGTGATTCTGCTGTCGCAGATCCTCAACTTCGACTTGAGTCCCGATCGGCCGACCGGAAATCCCGGCGTCGATTTGCCCTACCAGACGGTATTGCCCACCTACGCCGCCACCGCCTGGTATCACAAAAAACTGTCCGGTCAGCATGAGAATCTCGAGGCCTTCCTCGCCGAGGTGGAAAAGTTCGCCATGGGGGATTATGGACGTGCGCTGGCGGCCGGCTCCGACCTCGCCCCCGCGGAGCGCTCCGCGATTGCCGAGAAACTGCATCAGTACACCGGACTGTCGGTCGAATACATCCTCAAAGCGGACCTGCGTATCGACGGCGGCGAATTTCGCCAGACATTGCAGGGCGATGCAGGCCTCGCGACGGGTCGGCTCGATACCCGGTTCTCAGGACCCGATCTTGATCCCCTGGCGCAGCGCGCGGACTATGATCCCCAGTCCTCGGCGTTGAGCTCGGCGTATGTGTCGGCGTTCAACGAGTATCTGCGCAAGGATCTGCGCTACGGCGAGGGAAAGACCTTCAAGTCCAGCATCCAGACCTTTGGTACCTGGAACTTTCAGCATCGGCAGCCGGGACAAAATCAGCCGCCGACCTCCTCGCGCCAGGGTTCCAATGTCATGCCCGACCTTGCCAACGCCATGAAGATCAATCCGAATCTGAAGGTTCAATTGCACGCCGGGTACTACGATCTGGCGACGCCGTTCTACCAAGGTGTTTACGAGATGCATCACCTGCCGATTCCGGAGAAACTGCAGGCGAATATCGAGTACAAGTTCTACGACTCGGGGCACATGGTGTATGCCAAGGATGCATCGCTCAAGATGCTGCACGACAATGTCGCCGGGTTCATACGCAGAACCAGCAATCTCGCCAACTGAACGGCAGAACCCCGGCGCCTCATTCATCCGGCGGGAGGCGCATCCTTGAGGTAGGTGGCCAGCCACTTCTGAATTTCCTCGTAGAAGTGGCGGCTATCCTCGGGCTTCATGATCCAATGCCAGGCATCCGGCCATACCAGCAGACGGCTTGGCACATGCATGCGCTGCAGCGTGCTCCAATTCTCCAGCGTATTGTTGATGGGCACGCGAAAATCGCGCTCGCCGATGCTGAGCAGCATCGGGGTCCTCCAGTTGGCCGCATACGTGATCGGGCTCTGATCGCGCCACACCGGGTTTCCTTCCCATGGCGGACCGCCGTTGGTCAATTCGCGGCCGTAAATGCCGTCGCTGGTGCCCCACTGGGTGGTGAGATCGACCTCGCCGGCGTGGCTGACGATGCACCGGTAGCGCGTGGTGGTGGCTTCGATCCAGTTGGCCAGGTGTCCGCCGTAACTCGCGCCTGCGGCGCATAGTCTCGATGCATCGATGAAGGGAAAGCGTTTGATTGCTTCATCCACGGCTTGATTGATCTCATCGCCGGGCGTCTTCAGGGGATCGAGCTTGATGGCCTGGGCAAACTTCTCGCCGAAACTGGTCGACCCGGTATAGTCGGTCATCAATACCACGTAGCCCGGCGCTGCGAGCAGGTGATAGTTCCAGCGCAGTCCGATCTGATCCGGGTTGTTGCTCGCCGCGCCGCCATGGATCAACACCAGCAGCGGATATTTTCTCACGGGATCGAATGCCGGCGGCAGCACGAGCATGTTGTGTATGTTGCGTCCCTTGGCGCTCAAGAAATAAAAATGCTGCGGCGGCTGCCAATCAATCGCCGCGGCGGCCGCGGTATCGACATGCGTGAGATTGACGTGCCGCCGCTCCTTGGGATCGATGCGCACGATTTCCGCCGGACTTACTGAACTGCCGAAGCTTGCGACCAGCACCGTACTCGCGGCTTTCTGCGGAATTTGCAGGGCGGTGTAGCCGCCGGTGGCGGGCTCGAGCGCCAAGACGGGCTTGGCGCCGTCGGCGGCAACCCGATAGAGATTCTCCTTGCCGGCTTCCGGTACCAGCAGATATGCAAATCTGCCGTCCGGCGTCAGCGCGTAGCGGGCCGTTTCGCGATCGAAGTCGCGGGTCACCAGCGTCGGCTCGCCGCCGGCGGGCCACGCCACTTTGTAGAGCCGCGGCAAATGATAGACCTCGGAATCCTGCGGTTCGTACTTGAAATACAGGGCCTTACCGTCGGGACCGAACATCGCCTCCTGGTAATCGCCCGAAGCGGGACTGATGATGACGGGTTCGCTTCCCTGCGCCGCCATCCGATAGAGGTGGTAGCGCACGTGCGCAAACGCCGCGTTCCATCGTTCAGTGGTCGCGGTAAACACCACCTCGCGTCCGTCCAGGCTCCACACAGGAGCGAGGGTGACGCTGGTTTCGGTTTCCGTTCCCGAAAATCCCGCAGAGCGGCCTAAGGCAGTGGCCGAGAGAATGTCCCTGGGCGCCGAGCCCGGTTCGATCGACTGCACCATTATGGTCGGCTGGCGCTCGTCCAGCCATTGATTCCAATAGCGCACCGGAAAGTGCTCGTACACCCTGACGTTATATTTACGCTCCTTGTGCTCCGCCGCTATTTTTTTATTGGCCTCATCATCCAATGCATTGGGATAGACGCGCGACTCGAACAGAATTGCCTTGCCGTCGGGGCGCCATTGCGGGCTGTTCGCACCGGTTGAAATGTTGGTGAGGCGCCGCGCCTCGCCGCCCTCGGCGAGATTGAGAACATAGATCTGTTCGACCTCGTCGTTTTCGCGTTTGGTCACGAATGCAATGCTGCTGCTGTCGGCCGACCACGCCACATCGCTTTCCGCAGCTTTGGTATTGGTGATGCGCCGTGGCGGCTTGGCTCCATCGACCGGCACCAGCCATAAGTCGCTGACCGCCTTGTCTGCTTCGTAGGAGGGCTCCACCACCGCGTAGACCACCCATTTGCCGTCCGGACTCACCACCGGCGCGCCGACACGCTTCATCATCCAAAGCGCTTCATGAGTGATCGGTTTGGCGGCCGCCGGCGTCTGCGCGAGGGATTTCAGCGGCATTGCCAGGCAGGCCACGGTCAGGGTCGCACAAATCTTGATCAGATGATTCATCGGATCTCCGGCTGGGAAGTCATGACGCGAGGGCAATCAGCAGCACATTGGCGAATCGCGTGCCTTCGCTCATGGGTTGGGCCTCAACTTCGAACCCACATTCGCGCAACAGCTCGAGCCACTCCGCGACGCTGCGCCAATGCGCGGTCATGATCGCATGACCGCGCAGCAGCATCGCCAGGCGGTCGACCCACTGGGTGTGCCGAAAGCGCAGGCCGCCGCCGGAATCGCCGACGCGCAGCAGCAGTAGCCCGCGCGCCGGCAACGCCGCGCGCACACGCAGCAACACCTTGCGCTGTGCGTCCGCCGGCATGAAATGCAAAACGTCGAGCATGACCACGGCATCGGCGGCGCCGAATTCAGCCACGCGGATGTCGCCTTGTGATACGCCGCCGGGTCCGAGCGCGCGGTGCGCCCGCTCCACGTCCTTGGGCATCAATTCGATGCCGCGGGTCGATTGCGGAGTCGGCGCGGCAGGCCAATCCTGCGGCCACGCGCCGCTCTCGAAGCTGCGCCGGGCGGCCTGCAACCACGCCGCCAACAGCCCCTGGCCGCAGCCCAGATCCAGTATGCGCCCGCGACCCGACAACAAGCCCAGCTCGAGGATTGCGCGATACACGGGATCTGCGGTCAATTTCCCGCGTGCGAAGTAGTAGGCAAACCGTCCGGCCTTGCGATATGGCTCGCATGCCGCGTCGAGCAGGGATGCGGGCACGGCACAGGCGGGGATGGGGGTCTCGGGCATCGGTGCGGTCGCCGGCTGCACCTTGGGTCTCACGCCAACGGCAGGTGATGGGGCCGCACCAGCATGTGCCAATCCTGGTGCTCCTCCAGTATCAACTCGATGGCGGCCTGGATCGACTCCTTGATCGCCGCGGCGCTGCGCAGCGGATCCTGGGGGTCGAGCGTCGACTGAATGCTTTTCACGGCGCGCTGCAGTTCGATCGCAAGCCGCTCGGAGGTCGCGCCCAGCCGATAGGCTTCGGATTGCGCGAGTGCGCCATGCAGGGAGGCGCCGAGCGCCGGGAAGAAGGTGGTGATTATCGACAGCCAAAAGGTGTGCATCGCAAGATGCAGCAGTGCGCCCAATGCGGTCAGCCCAAACAGTCCACTGTTTACGGAATGGACACGATGCAGTAGCGCATGCTGCCTGATGGCAACCCGATGATGATAATGCGTCTGCGCCTCGAGAATGCCCACCGTCCAGAGCGCATAACCCGATATGAACCGCGGATCCGACCAGGCCCCGTCAAGCAGCGTTCGCGCCAAAGGCTCGTGCTTTGAACAGATCAACGCCACGTCATCGCCGCTGCGCAGATGCTGGCCGGGATCGAATACCCTCTCATACCAGTTCAATGTGGTTTCCTGCCGCGTGAAGTCGAGCAGCGGTGCGATCAACGGCAGATACCAGGTCAGTTCGGCGGTCGTGCGCGCGCGCAGCCATTGCCCCTGCCAATCGCGACGATGACCCAGCCAGTAGATGGCGCTTACCGAACCGATGATTAAAACCTCGGCGACCGCCCACAAGCCGAGATAGGGATGCAGTACGTGGCGGCGATCATCCCAGCCGAGCGCCAGCGGCATGACGGCGAACAGCACCGCGATCGCGCTCAAGAGATAGATCGACCAGAAACCGCTGCGATAGCGGTGGCCAAACAGCACGGCGCGCTCGTCGAACCTTTGGTGCTCAGGAGCGATGGCTTCAATGAATGGCACCAGCCGCTGGGGCGGAATCGGCGCCGGGCCGGGCTGCGGATACTGCAAGCGCACGCCAATGAGCAGCACGCGTTGAATGGTCTGATGCAGTGCCATGCGATCAGCTCAGGATTTCGTAGGTGGTGGCGAAGATGTTGTCGGCGACGATGCCGAGGCTGCCGTCGCCGTAATCCACGAGCCAATCTCCGGGACGGCCGCTAAGTTCGGATATGCCGTCCGCGAGCAGAACCTCGAATGGCTCCGGCGATTGCAGTGCCAGGATCTGGTAGGGCCGGCTCATGTAGTGCCCCGACTCGCCGGCGGCCGTTGGCGGCACGGGCCGGTACTTATTGGCGAATTTTGAGTGAGAAACGCGCCAATGCTGGCCGCCGTTGCCCGTCAAAATCGCATCGCCGGCGTGCGCATGCACGATGCCCTCCGGCGTGCGGACGATGCAGTCAACGGCAGTGAAGCGAACTTCCACCTCGCGTTCCAGCTTGCGCGCCTTCACGTGTCGCGGGTGGTTGATTACCTCAGCCGAGAAGCCGTTTTGTCCGCTGCTGCGAAACATCGGACGGCGTTGTTGGTTCATCCCGTGTCGATTCTCAGTTCGTGCCGATCTCGATGGTCCAGTCCGGTCCGGATTCTATTTTATGGGCCGCGGCATAGTTCTGCTGGTTGAGCGCCACGGCAACGTTCAGAAGGCTGTTGATGTATACCAAGGGTTGGCCGACCGCCACTTCGCCGAAGGTGCGCTGGTAGGGTGCGCGCGTTTCGTCGACCAATTTCCCATCGTGGGAGATGCGGATATGCAGGGACGCGCCCAGTCCCACGTGCAGCTCGTCGAACATGGATTTAGGGATATTGGTCCAAACATTGCCGAATTGCACGTCCAGCACCGGAACGATCCCGGTCACTTTGGACCCCACGCGCGCAGGTTTAGTGTAGGCAATGGTGATCAGTGACTGCGGCGGCAACGGCGGCCCGACTTGTTCGAAGCCGATCACCCCGGCGGCGAGACGCGCGCCGGTATAAGCGAATACGTCGCGGCCGTGAAACGTGTGGGAATCATCGGATCCCGGACGCCGATTGACCCGTTCATCGATCTGGCGCAGCCCTTCGATCCCATCGCGCTCTGCGACCAGTGACAGGAGACCGTTGTCCGGGCCGACGAAGTAGCGGCCCGTGCGGGTCTTGAGCACCACCGACAAGCGCTTGGTTCCCACGCCGGGATCGACCACGGCAACGAACACCGTGCCCTCGGGCCAAAACTGTTCGGTTTGCAAGAGCCGGTACGCGCCGTCGAAAATGCTTGGATTTTCGTGGCTCAAATCGGATATCAGCAGATCCTGCGAGACGCCGTATGCGACGCCCTTCATGGCCGAGACCGCGCCATCCTGTGTGCCGAAGTCCGTCAGGATGACCAGCGGCGCCCGCGCTGCCGCCAGCAGGGGCAAAAGCCATAGCGAGGCAAGCAGAAGGCTTGCCGGACGGCGGCTCCCGTGGTTGGCGAGTCGGGAGAAATTCACTGTCTTTTCTGTTCTTCCAACGGATAGGTGCGCGCCGGCTGTGCGCTGGGCGGGACCGAGGCCGGCGTCTGTGCGGCAGAGACCTCGGCTTGCGGTGCGGGCGAGGCGCGCACCGCAGTTCCGGTCGCCTTCGCCAGTTCATCGAGAAAACGCTGCGCCGTCGACGGCGGGGTGGGAGCTTGTCCGGAAAAGATCTCCGTCGCGGTGACATCGCTCTTGTTGTACAGCGCTGCATTGGACTTCCGGCTGATCGAGATCACCGTGCCGTCCAGCGCGATTCCGCCGAATAAACCGCGCGTACGCGCGTAGGAATAGATCTCCGCCAAACTCACGTCGGTGGCGGCAGAACCCTGGCGTCCGACCGGTCCGGCCGCAACCGAGGCATCCGCGCCCAATGTAAGTTTGCCCCCCGCGATGCCCTCAATGCCTCGCTTCGTGGTAAACACCAAAATGATGTCGGAATATTGCACGCCGGCTTGAAAGCCCCAGCTGCCGCCGGATAGCGAGACGAACGCCGGATTGCTCCACGGCGACGTCAATTTGTCGCGCACCGCCAGCACGCCGGTGCCATGGCGGCCGCCGAAGATGAATGCGAATTTCCCCACATCGGGAATCACGGCGATTCCATAGGCGTGGGCGAGCAGGGTATCGGGCAGGCGCACATCGGGCATCGCCTTGACTTCTTGCAGCACTTCGGTCGCGGTGAGCAGGAGACTCTCTTCGCGGGCGCCGGCGGCTGCAATATTTACAACTACACCGGCCAGTAGCACGGCAATGAGCGCGCGCGCTGAAGTATTTCTGTTTGGCATCGGGTACTCCTCAAATGCAAACAGTCTACCGCAAGACGGGGCCGCAGGCTTCCCTCAGTTGGATGGGTGGTGCTTGTCGGTTGCGAGCAGTTGCGCTGCGTCGGCATCGCGGTGATGCGCGTGGTAGTAATCAGAGAGGCGCGAGGTTGCCTGTACCACTTCCGGATGTTGCACACCCAGCATCTTCAGGAGTTTGATCTGCGCCGCGTGCAGCAAGGGTTCGCCCTCCGCTGCTCTGTCCTCGGAGATCAAGATCCAACCCAAGGTCGCTTCGGCGCGGGCGGTGCGCCAATTCCCCGGTCCGGCCAATGCCGTATCAATGTCCAGCGCGGCGCGCACTTCCGCTTCGGCTTGCGTCAGTTGACCGCGGCGCAAGAGTACTTCACCGAGCAGCTGTCGCGTGCCGGCTACAAATAAATGCTGAGCCGGAAGCGCCTGCGCGTACACGGCGAGCGCCTGGCGCGCATAAGTTTCCGCAGCGTCCAATTTATTGTCCTTAAGATAAAGATCGGCGAGGGAATCCAGATAGTATCCCGTCAGGTAATGGCCGGCCCCCAAACGGCTCTTGATGATCCTCACGGCATCCTGGGTCGAGGCCATGGCGCGGACCGGGTCGCCTTCCCGCTGGTACAGAGCGCCGAGATCGGCTTCGATCGACGCGATGCGCTGATTGTCCGGACCAAAGACGTTGCGTTCTATCTCCAGCGCTTCATTGAGGGTCTGGTCGGCTTCGGAGTATTTTCCGCGCTCCATGAGTATGTAGCCCAGGCTCGACAGGGCCACGGCATGATCAGGGTGATTGCGGCTGACGGTCGCGCGAAATATATTCAGCGCCTCGCGCTGGTATTGCTCGGCGACGACGTAGTCGCCGGACCATACCGCGGCAGAGGCAAGTGCGCTCAACGTCGAGGCAATCGCCTGATGTTGGTCGCCGGGATCGCCACGATAGATGATGAGGGCATCGTGGAATTGTTTCCTCGCGCTTTCCGGATCGCTCTTCACGTTCAGCAAAAAATGTCCGTACTGGACCAAAATATCGGCCATCTCGATACCCTGCGGCGCAGCGCTGTTTTGCACCAGCGAGATGGCCTGCTGCATATAGCCTTCGGCCGACGGTAAGTGTCCGGCGTCCGCCAGAGCCCGCGCCAGGTCGGCCAGCGCCGCCGCAAGATTTCGGTTGTCGACCGGGCGCTCCGCGCGGCGGATGACAACCGCTTGCTCGAGCAGGGGTATGGCCCGTTCGTTCAATCCCTGCCGCCGGTATGCCAGGCCGATGCTCTCGAGTAGCTGCGCGCGGACTTCAGGCTGCAGATTCATGTTGCCGGATATCTTTTCCGCGCCGCGATCGAGCAAGTCCTTGGCGGTGGCCTCGCGGCCTTGCGCATTGAAGGGATCGGCTTGCGAAAAGACGTCGACCAGAAACGCCGACACTTGCTGCGCGCGGTCGCGTTCCTGGGCGGTGGCATCGCGCGCCAGGCCGATGCGGTGGTTCTGCCAGAGCGTAATGCCTGCGATGAGCACCAGTCCGATGAATACGGCCGACGTTCCCAGGACCGCGAGGACGTTGCGCCGCAGGAACTTGGCGGAGTTGTAGCGCCAATCGCCCTGGCGCGCGCGCACCGGTTGTCCCAGCAAGTGCCGTTGCAGATCGTCGGCGAAGGCTTCGACGGATGGGTAGCGTCGATCCGGCTCCTTGCGCATCGCCATGGCGACGATGGCGTCGAGATCGCCGTTGAGACGGGCGCGCAGGCGTTGTGGAGAGAGGCCGCGCCGATCGGAAATGCGGCTGCGGTCCACATCGGATTCACCCCTCAGCCTGGACACGACCATTTGACTCGGGCGCACTGGATCGTCCATGCAGATGGCCCGCTCCAGCTGCAACTGGCTGTAGCTGAGCAGCCGATACGGCGAGCGGCCCGTCAATAGCTGGTACAGCAGCACGCCGAGCGCATAAATATCGGTTGCGGTGGTGATGGGGCGCCCGAGAACCTGCTCCGGCGCGGCGTTTTCCGGCGTGAGGATTCGTTCCTGCAGACGCGTCACCGGCAGCGTGTGCGACAGACTCTCCGGCGCGAGCAATTTGGCAATACCGAAATCCAGCAGCTTTGGCGTACCGTCGTGGGTGATGAAGATGTTCGATGCCTTGATGTCCCGATGCACCACCAGGTTGCGGTGTGCGTAGTGCACCGCAGCGCAAACCGCGATGAATAATTCGATGCGTTCACGAACGAACAAGGTACGACTGTCGCAGTAAGTGTCTATGGACTCGCCGTCGACATGTTCCATCACGAGGTAAGGGGTGCCGTCGTCGAGGTCGCCGCTGTCGATCAGGCGCGCGATCGAGGGGTGATCGAGCGTCGCGAGGATATGCCTTTCGCTGTGCAGCCTGCTGCGCAGCCGCGGATGCAATGCCGCATGCTGCAGTATCTTGATCGCGACGGTTTGCTGGTATTGCGAGTCGTCGCGTTCGCCGCGATAAACCGTGCTCATACCGCCATGGCCGAGAATCGACACCACGCGATAGGGACCCACGCGCGTGCCAATCAAGCGATCCTGGTGATCCTCCAACAACGACTCGGCGGCCGCCCCGATGGCGTTGAGAAGCGGGTCCTCGCGCCGGCGATCAAGATCGAGGAGGGCGGTCACGGACAGGCGAAGCTCGGCGTCATCCGCGCAGCTTTTGTCCAGATGGGCAACGCGCTGGTCGATGTCGACGTCCGCCAGCTGATCGAACAACGCTTGAATCTGCTGCCAGCGCGCGCGCGGAATCATGTCGATCTGCTGCCGCCGATTTCATTGAGCAGCCACGCGCGGGATAACCGGATATCCCGATGCACGGTAGCGGACGAGGTCCCGGTGGCGGCGGCTATTTCGTCGTAGGTCATTCCACCGAAATAATACAACTCGATCACCTGAGCCAGCCGCGGCTCCAGTTGCAGCAGATTCTCAAGCGCGTCATCCAGCGCAATCACGTCAACGTCGATCGACGGCGAGACCTCGCCCAACTCCTCGGCACTTAGGGTTCCCCTGATGCCGGGATTACGCTTGAGCCGCGAGCGCGACTTGGCATGATCGACCAGCACGCGGCGCATCAGGCGCGAAGCCAGGGCGAGAAAGTGACCGCGATCCTCAAGAGCCACATTCGCCTGAATCAATCTGAGAAACGCTTCGTGCACGACTGCAGTGGCTTGCAGCGTATGGCTGCCGCGCTCCGTGCGCATATAACCATGCGCCAGGCGGCGAAGTTCGTCATAAATCAAAGGCGTCAAGCGGTCCAGCGCTTGCGGATGACCCGAGCGCCACTCGGTCAATAACTGCGTGAAATTGGCGGGAACTTGCATCGTTTTACTCGCAACCCAGGGAACTGGCACGCTAGCGATTGAGGGTTTCCCCTAAGCATATATCGCAGCCCAGTATGAGGGGAAACATCCACAGATGTCGCTTATATCTATAGGCGCATCGCGCAGGCATTTTCCTGTCGGTGTCCTTTTCAACAATTCTAATTCGGAGCACTCATTATGAAAGTAAGTTTAGTCGCTTTGATCGCCGGCTGCGCTATCGCCAGTTCCGCTTTTGCCTCATTCGACAACCCGCCAATGACACCGCCGCACCTGGCGCAGATGGACAACCCGCCGATGACACCGCCGCACCTGGCGCTGTCGGACAATCCGCCGATGACGCCGCCGCACCTGGCGCAGTTGGATAACCCGCCGATGACACCGCCGCACCTGGCGCAGTTGGACAACCCGCCGATGACACCGCCGCACGGCGCTTGAGTCTGGGGACAGGCATGCATCATCGAAGAGTAACGGTGGCGGCTGCGGCAATATTCGCGATCGGGGCCGCGTTCGCTGCTCAACCAACGTCGCTGCGGGCGGATTGGGGCGCGGGATTCGGGCAACACGAGTTGCCATGGAGTCCCGGCACGGCCAGTCTGATGTCAGCGCACGATCCGGACGAGTCGCTGTTGACCCCGCCCCGATAGGGCGGGTCGGGGACTGGATGGGTCGAGGCTCCGTGACAACGGAGCCTCGGCCTTGCGTGCGCTAGAATCGGCAACTCCGAAGCACGGGTGCCCGTTGACCAACATCATTGTTATTGCGCATCGCGGCGCCAGCGGCGAACGGCCGGAACACACTCTCGAATCGTATCGACTGGCGATCGAGGAGGGCGCGGATTTCATCGAACCCGACCTGGTTATGACGCGGGATGGAGTACTGATCGCGCGGCACGAGAACGAGATTGGCGGCACGACGGACGTTGCGCAGCATCCGGAGTTCGCGATGCGCCGCCGAACGCAGATCATCGACGGTGAGACCATGGACGGGTGGTTCACCGAGGATTTCACCCTGTCGGAGATCAAGAGTCTGCGCGCGCGCGAACGGCTGGCGGATTTGCGGCCGCAAAATTGCATCTTCGACGCCCAATTCAGCGTGCCGACTTTCGATGAAATCATGCAGTTGGCCGTCAGCGCAAACCGCCGCAGGGGCCGTCCGATCGGCGTATACCCGGAAACCAAGCACCCGGCACATTTTGCCCGGATTGCACTGCCGCTCGAATCGGCCGTATTGGACACATTGCGCCGCTATTCTTACGCGCAGGATGGCTCGCCGGTATTCATCCAGTCATTCGACCCCAATAACTTACGGCAGCTGCGTGCCATGACCCGGCTGCCGCTGGTGCAGCTGCTCGAACAGGAATTGGGTGATCTCGGCGAGATCGCCAGCTATGCCGATGCGATAGGCATCGCGAAGCCGCTGGCCACGCTCGAGGGAGTGCGCGCGGCGCACGCCGCGAATCTGCAGGTGCACGTCTGGACCTTTCGCGCCGAAAACGAATTTCTCCCTGATGATCTTAAAATCGGCGCCGCGCCGGCCGCGCACGGCAATCTAGAAGCGGAGATTCGGCAATTTCTGCAGCGCGGCATCGACGGGTTCTTCATCGATTTTCCCGCGGTGGGGGTACGAGTCCGGGACGCCTATATCTCAGCGGCCCAGCCGCTGCACCAGCCGTTGACAGAGACGACCTTGCCGGGAAACAAACTGCAGGGGCGGTAATTCGCGCCGCTGGATCCTTGCAGCAGCAGGCAGTTCTCGCAGGTTGAACCCTTCACGTACGAAGGATATTTCTTTGCGTTCACCTGATCCGCGTGTTCCACATAGCCGCGGGCCATGGCCGCTGGATCCTTGACGTCGAGCCGGGGTTCCGCGGCGTTTGCTGCCCGATAGGGCAGCACGGCGGCGCCGGCGGCAAATGCCAGGTTCTTCACTACCGTCCGGCGCGTAGTCGCGGCGCGGTGCGTTGATCGGCTCATGGGCGTCAATCCTTCGTTCTTTTGGAGACCACTAATATGCAGAAAAATACCGGGCGAGTCATCAAGGGATTGGTCGATGGCCGCGATTTGGTATGCTGCGGCTTTTCGGATGGGCCGTGCTCAAGATCTCGCTACTGCTCAAGCTGGCACGGGTCGGATTTCTTGCCGCTCTAATCTTCACGTTCTACAGCGCCGTCATACCCTCGCAGCAGGCGCTGCAACTGGCGCCGTGGGACAAGGCGGAGCATTTCATCGCATTCTACGGGCTGACGGGTCTTGCAGTGGCGGCGTTTCCCAAGCGCAACCTATTCGTCATTGCTGCCCTGCTGTCCGCGTTCGGCGCATTGATAGAAATCGTGCAGGGACTGCCCATGGTGCACAGAGACCGGGATTTTTGGGACTGGGTCGCAGACACGATTGCCATCATTGCCGCAGTTGCGCCGATGCTGCTCGTGTGGTGGCGCCGGCAGGTCAGGTCGGGTCAGAAAAACATCGAAATGTAGATCTGGCCGACCGTGGCATTGAAGAAATACAAGGGTTCGGTGCCCGGTGGATACTGCGGCACTCCGTAATACTTGATGTTGCGAAAGTCGGTGTAGTTGAAGTGAATGCGGCTGACGTCGAGTGTCACCGTGGCGCGCTTGAAGATTTTCCAACCGTCGGGCAGGAAGGCGTAAGTGGCTTTGGCCCCGATCTCGTAATTGTCCTGAGCGGCGAGATTCTGATCGCGTCCGGTAAAATTCTGCGAGAAGGCGAAGGGATACAAATCGCTGTAGAAATTCGCCGCCCCCTGCTTGTAGTAGCGCGCCCGTCCCTCCAGGATCCAGATATTGCGGATCGGGTGGGTGTAGTCGAGTTCAACGGTGTTGCCGATCACTCCCCAGGTATCGGTGTAGTACCGGTACGAGGCCGTCACGGCCGCCCGATAGGGTAGGTAGTACTTGCCCTGCAGTTGAACCGCGGTGCTGGTATGGGTGTCGGGATATACCTGGCTCGCCAGCGAATAGCCCTTGGGATTGCTGGAGTCCAAATACCGGATCGAGCGGTAGGGGTTGGCGAGATAGCCGCTGTCCGTAATCACCTGCAGGTTCGCACCCGCAATGAAATTTTTGGTGATGATCTGCGAGATGCCGCCCGAGTAGCTGCTGGTCTGCGCGTAACCCAGCCAGGCGATGATCGGCACCCAGGCGGTGCCGTTGTTTTCACCGACCCTATCGTTGGTCTTTGCGTAGCCGAGACTCACCGTGGTCAGATCGCCGAACATGTCCTGGCTCAGGGAAAAGCTTGCCGTGTTGGAGACGTAGTCCCGCTCGGTGCTGTTGATGTACGACGCGGTGTAGGTGGTCTTGTCGTGCAGATACTCGATCGTGCCGGTTTTTTGTTTGCGGGTGTCCTTGATGACGCTGGCCTGGCTCAACACGTCGATGGACGCGCCGCTGACCTTGTCGATGAAGTAGTTGCCTTCTACGGCGATGTTCTCGGTGAATTTTTTTCGCACCAGCACCGACTCGCCGGTGATGTCCATCCCGCCGCCGCTGTACTTGCTGTAAAAGAGATCGGCGCGATCATCCGGCAGCACAGCGGCGCCCGTGCCGCGCACCAGCAGCAACGCAGCGATCACTGCTGCACGGGCGAAGATGCGTTGCCGTTGCGCCATGCGTCAATTACAGCCGCAGCCGCCGCCGGTGCCGCCGGTGGCGCCGCGCGATCCCTCGCGCGATTCACGAATGTGATCCAGGTAGGCTCCGGAGATGGCGTCGCGGTCCCAGGCCATGATGGGATCGGCGAGGCGATCACGCTCATAAGGCTTTACCCAGGGCTGGATGCTGCACGCTGAAAACAGCAGGACGGCACCCAGCGTCAAGACAGGGCGGAGGCGCATGGCTTATTCCCGAATGAGTTTACGGATCAGATCCTGATAGTCGTTTTCGTCGCCGGGCTTGTAGCCGCGATGGACGTAGCGGATCTGGCCTTTGCGATCGATGATCACCGAACTCGGCATCTCATCGACGTGGTAGGCCTTGCTGACCTGGTTGGCCGGATCGAGCAGCACCGGAAAGCTCACGGGTTTGCGGGCCAGCAGTTCCTTGACCGCCGGCGACTCCTTGTCGACGTTGACGCCGATCAGGGTGAATCCCGCCGGTTTGTACTTCTTGTACATCTGGTCCAGCAGCGGCATTTCCTGCTGGCACGGTCCGCACCATGTCGCCCAGAAATTAACCATCACCACCTGGCCCTTGTACTCGCCGAGGCCGCCGGGCTGGCCGCTGAGATTGGTCAGCGTGAAGGCGGGCGCGGGACCTGCGGCGTCGCCGCTTGCAGCAAACGCGCTCGAGACGATCACGATCGCGGCCAGCGCGCAGCGTTTCAATAAATTGGCAGTGGAAGTATGCATTGATCATCACTCCTGATCAGAAGAAAAAGGTTAAGCCCAGAGTGGCTTCGATGTTGTCGACATTCTTGGTACGGCCGGTCAAATCGGTCTCGAAGATGTGGTCTCTAACATCCAGATGAATCGCCATCCAGTCGGTTATCAGCAGCCGCTCGCCCACGCCAAAATTCAACGCGAACTGGTCCTTGTCGGCAAATTTCACGTCGCCCATGCCGACCGTCACATACAGCGCCGAATTGAATGCGCGTCCTCTCCCTAGAAAGATCTCGCCCGGCAGTACGTTGTAGCCTACGTCCAGGTCGTAATACGTGAAATACCTCCCAGAGTTGCTGACCACCGTGATATCCGGAAACACATCCTCGAGGCTGGTGGTTCCGACCTTGGAACGGGCCGCATAGGCCTCGAGAAAAATATCCTCCGAGACGTGATACGCGGCGCGCACGCCGTACAGCGGATTGGTGCCGAAGTCCTGGACGCTGATCGCGCCAAAATACGCGCCGACCTCGAAGTCCTTGGCCTTGATCTTCGGCGTTTTCACGACGCGGCGGGTCACCTGCGGCTCGACGATCGAAGGCTCGCCCTGCGGCTCTTCCGCAACGACTTCGGGCGGACCCTTGTTGCCGCGGTGAAACCAGCTGCAGCCGGACAACAGCGCCGCGACTAGAAGAACACTGCTAAGTCTAGTTTCCATTCTTCTAGATCCTCATACACATTCTGATTGTTGAACACGACATAGTGGCGCCAATCGGCGCGCCACATGAAGCGCCTGGTAATGAATCCTCGGGCACCGAGCGACGCGTACGCCATGGTGTTGTGGGCCTGCAGCGGCGCAGGCGGAACTACATCTTGAATATATTGGTACGCCGCGCCGACACTCGCCGTCGGCGAGAACCATTTCCATTCCGGAATGAACGTGTGGCGCAGGCCAATCGAAGCCACATAGCGGTTGTCCAGTGTCCCGAACGCCTGCTGCAGCACGCCTTCCACATCCAGACTTGACGTCAGGCCGAAATCGACATAGGTGGTAACCAGGTTTTCGCGGTTGTAAACGCCGTAGCCGGCGCCGGCTTCCCAGCGATGGCTGGCGAAATCCGGATATGGCGGTATCGGCGCCGGTTCGCCGCTGGCCAGCAGCGTGCGCGACAGATCGGCGCGGCGCACCCAGCCTTCCTGTCCGCGCGGTGCGCGAACCTTGTACCAGTCGGTGCGGCTGTACAGCACGGTGACGAGCTCATCGCGCCCAATCACGTATACGATCGGAAAGCCGCGCCCCGGCCCGGAGTGCATTTCCAGGTACGGGTCGGTGACCACGAGTACCAGGTATTTCTCCGCGGCATTCGCCAGTCCTACATTTAACGTCTGCAGCAGCAGCACCAGCGCGAGCAGACGACGCATCAGTTCAGTTCGCTACGGGCGCGACAAACGGATCGTTGTAATACTGGGCGCCAATGTCGAGCCATTCGGTTATCAATCGCAATTCAGCGGGCGACAAGTAGCCGGTGTGATCGAGTACAGGGTCATGAAAACTACCGTCGAACATCCTCAGGAAAGTTGTCGAACCCGCTGCACTGCCGGCAGCCATCGGCGGCGCCAGCGACACGGGCACCATGATCGTGGTCGGCAGCCCGGTCACGGGATCCGGAGGACCCGGCGCCGGCACCAACAAATCCTGCAACACGCCCATATTAAGCGTCTGTTCGTTGTGAGGACCGTCGTCTTCCTCATATGAGGTGACGACGGTCGGGTCGACACTCGATGCACCGCCCGTCAAGTCTAGCTGGCCCTGAGGCACCTGCACCATGGCCATCGCGTTCACCGGATTGTGACAGGTCACGCAAACCGCCGGGGTGACGCCGTCGGGCGCCAGGCGGGTCGGCAGACTCCACACCGATTGCAGGAACGTTTGCTTCACGGGGTCGCTATCGTAATGGATCGTGATTCGGCATTGCGCGGTCCACGGCACACAATTCGCATTGGTCGGCGGCGACTCCGAGAGTCCCGTGACGCCGCCATAGGGATACGAGAAGCTCGCGTCGGTCTGTCCCGCCGGCGGCGTAATGCCCGCGGTCCAAACATTGCTGTAGATCACATCCGAGGTCAGGAGCTGCGAGCAGGGGGCGGCTGCGCCGCTCGGGGTCTTGCCGTTCGCGCAGGTGATCCTGGATAGGGTCTGAGCCATGGTTTCACCGGCGTTGGCAAACAGCGTCGGACTGGTATTCGGAAACGGCTGACCGGTGGTCGGCGCGCCCGGATTAACCGGGTTGGTCAATCCTGCGCGGCCATGCGAGGTCATGTTGACGGTGGTGTGGCAGCCGTTGCAGGTCTTGGTCTCTCCCGGAAGCAATTGCAGCCAGCTGGTGTGCCGCGACAGGACGCGGCGCGTATTCGCATCGACGATGTCGATGGTGAACGGAACATTGGCGGGCACCTGGATCTGCACCGAACCGTCGGGTTGAATGGGCGCATAGCCGAGAATTTCGCGCATGCCCATGCCGGCCGGGCCGAACGCCGAGTTGTTGATCTTGCGCACGGTCTTGTCCGGGATTTCCACCGACTTCTGAATTCGGATGAAGCGAAACGGACGCGAATAGAAGGGCGCCTGGCTCGGATCCGCCTGGCCCGCAATATTCGGCACCGCGGTGTCCGTGCCGTCCACATCATAGACGCTGCTGATATCCAGAAGGCCGACACCCGCGGTGGCCATGTTCTGCTGTGCGCCGGGGGCCGGGGCCCCATCGACCAGGGTGGTCGGCACGGGCTTGCGAGCCTGCAGAATCACCGGCTCGACGACCATGGTACCCACATCGGCGCTCAACACCGGACCCAAGGTGCCTTGATCCAGATCGTAGATCCACAAGGTGTACTGCGGAGGCGCCATGGTCACATTGGCACCCGAGGTATTCGCGGCGGTGCAAAGGTTGGTGGTGTTGGGTGTTACCGTGGTATCGAGGACCAGGCACGGGGACCAACTCACCATCATGCGGTTGGTGCCGTCGTAAAGAGGAAACACCGAGGCAAATCGGCCGCCCATGGAGGGCAGATTCGCATCCGTGGTGACCCCCAAGGCCGTGGTGCTCGCCTGCGCCGTACCGGCGGCGCCGCCCGGCGTGGCCGGCTGATGGATTTCGACGAAGCCGGGCGCGTTGATCGTGACGATGTCGCCGCCGAGCTGCGTGCCAATGAAGGGCCGCACAATGGCGACCAGCGCACCGCTGGCAAGCTCCCGTGCATTCAGGAACTGGATCACGTTGTTGTTGGTGCCCGCGATATTGGCGCCGGTCGCATGGCTGTTGGCGCCATAGTAGAGCTGCAGCCCGGTGCCGTCAGGATTGGCGCGATACAAGCTGACCTGGTCGCCGTTGGTCGTTTCCCAGCGGGAGAAGATGATCTGCCCGTTGGCCGAGATGCTCGGTGCAAAATCGTGGTTGGTGTTGAAACTGATCTGATGCGCCTGGGTGCCGTCGCCGTTCATCACGTGCAGCAGGAAGATCGCCTGCTGGCGGTTGTCGGTCTGGGCCGAGTACTGCGGGCGACCTTCATCCAGCAGAATGGATTGCGTCGCGAGCTGGCGCGTCGAGGCGAATACGATCCTGCCGTCCGGCAGGTAGCGCCCGCCCACGTCGTGGCCGGCGGTGATGCTGTCGTTGGTCAGCTGAATTGTGGTCTTGGCCGCCGCGTCATACTGGTAGATATGCCAGTTCGGCTGCTTGGGATCGGTGTTCTTGAGGTTCGGATTGAGCGGCAGGCGCAGCGAAAATATCAGTTTCGTGCCGTCCGGCGACGCATCCAGATCGCGGACATCGCCCTTGCCCTTGGTGATGGCGGCGGTGATGTTGGTTTCGGCGCCGCCCGAGCTCGCGGTATCGCGGATGTAGACATCGCCGCCCGTCATCGAGGTGATCAGGTCGCGCACGTTGTCGAAATCTTTGGTGATCACCGGGCGCTTGATGTACGCCAGCGGATAATTGGTGATGCCGGGCGTCAGATTTTGTCCACCCGCAAGCCCCGGTGCATGACCGGTCGTGGCGCTTTGGCAGCCGAGCACCGCCAGCATGGGCAGGGCAAGAGCTGCGAGTTTCAGCAAACCGTGACGTTGTTCACGCGGACTGAAGATGTTCATTTGTGGCTACCTATACACATTGGTTCGGTTCAGCGATCGGCCGGCACGCGTGAAGGCGGCATCATTGAACTTAATCGGTGTCATGGGCGCATCTTCGTTTGATGCGCCTATGCATACTGTTAACGCACTCACAGAAGAACTTGTCCATATCCGTTTCTCTGTGCACGCCCTGACAGACCGTGCGGCTATCGATGCTCAGGATATAGGTGCACTCTTGATGGTCGTACTGTCGCGAAACACCGACGTCGTTCGGATGAGACATTACTGGGGCGTTTGGCGGCTGCGTATATTGGCCCCCAGTCGAACCGACAACTCACGCGAGTGGATGCGCATATGAACAACGGGATGGAGAAACCAATGAGGCAGATTGCACGCCACGCGGCGGCCACGCCGCATCTTGTAACGCTCGCTGTGCGCGCAGCCGCGTGTGCAGGCGCTCTCGCACTGCTTGGTGGACCTGCGTTTGCGCAGGCGCCCAATGCCGATCAAGCGACGCGTATGTACAACCGCATCGCCGGTGTGCCGCCGACCGCCGCGCAGCTGGCGCAAATGACGAGTGCGGGAGACGCTGTTACCGCGGCCCTCATCGCGACCAACGATCCTGCGTTCTACAACAACACCATCCGCAACATGGCGGCGCCCTGGACCAACCGCAATCAATCGGTGTTCGTGCCGCTCAATGACTACACCGCCACCGTGATCGGCATGGTGCGCGACAACGTTCCTTTCAATACATTGCTGAGCGCCGACCTGGTTTACATCGGCGATGGCAAGTCCGGCGAGGGGACTTATTCGCCGGCCAACAACGCCATGTACGATGCACTGGACGCCAACAATGTCGATCTCAGCGCACACCTGGTAACGAGCGTGCAGTCGGCACTGTCCGGCATACCGGCTGCGGCGACCGCCGGCATCATGACCACGCGCGGCGCAGCTTCTGCCTTCTTCATCAACGGTACCAACCGGGCGATGTTCCGCTTCACGATGCTCAATCACCTGTGCAACGACCTGCCGACCGTGATGGACATCACGCGGCCGCCGGATCGAATTCGCCAGGACGTGACGCGCAGCCCGGGCGGCGCCAGCACATTGTTCCTGAACAACTGCATCGGCTGCCACAGCGGCATGGATCCGATGGCGCAGGCATTCGCCTATTACAACTTCAGCGCCACCGATCCGACGATGACCGATACCACCGGCCAGATCGTCTATACCGCCGGCCAGACCCAGCCGAAGTACCATATTAACAACACCAATTTCCCGCAAGGGTTCAACACCCCGGACGACGCCTGGAACAATCACTGGCGCACCGGACCGAACTATGTGTTGGGCTGGAGCGCGACCCTGCCGGGCAGCGGCAACGGCGCAAAGTCCATGGGCCAGGAACTGGAGAGCAGCGCGGCATTCACCAGCTGCCAGGTCACCCGGGTGTTCAAGACAGTGTGTCTGCGCGCGCCGAATTCCGCCGCCGACTTCACCCAGATCAATTCGATGATCACTTCGTTCCAAGCGCACAACTATTCGCTGCGGCAACCCTTCGCTGAAGGCGCCGCTTACTGCATGGGGAATTGAGCATGAACGCTACACGCATTACCGGCTTGATCGCTCTCGCAGCGTCATTCGCCTTAAGCGCATGCGGCGGCGGCGGCGCTCCGACTGTTGCCAACGTTGCGCCTTCGCAGGCGGCAACCGCGAGCGCCTATACGGGACCTGCGCCGGCAACGGCGGACGTCCAGGCCTTCGAGGTCAACCTGTGGAACAACATCCGCGTGCAAAACCGCTGCGGACAGTGCCACAACGCCACCTCACCGGCACAGATGCCGAATTTCGCGCGCAGCGACGATGTGAATCTCGCGTACGTGCAGGCCAACACGGTCGTCAACCTGGCGCAACCCTCGATGTCGACCATGGTCGTCAAGGTGAGCGGCGGGCACAACTGCTGGCTCGCCGACAACAATGCTTGCGGCCAGATCTTGACGACATGGATCACCAATTGGGCCAACGCCACCGGCGCCACGTCCACCACCACGGTGCAATTGGTGGCGCCGCCGGTGCAAACCGTGGGACAGAGCCTGAACTTCCCGGCGTCCTACACCGACTACCAGAACACGGTGTACACGCTGACCAGCAAGTATTGCGTGCGCTGCCATTCCACGACCGCAGATCCTGCCGTGGAACAGGCGCCTTATCATGCGGACCCGAATCTCAATATCGCCTATCCCGCGGCGATCCCGAAGATCGACTTCACGGGCTGCAGTCCGTTCGTCGCCGGCAACAGCGACGGCACCACGACTCCCTTGTCGTGCGGCGTGAATTCGCGCCTCTATCAGCGGCTGCTCACCGACAACCACAACTGTTGGGACAATTGCGCATCCGATGCGGCGCAGATGCTGGCGCAGATTCAGGCATTTGCACAAATGCTGACCCCGTCCAACATCGATCCCAGCCTGGTGGTCAGCAAGGCCATTACGCTCACGCAGGGCACCATCGCCAGCGGCGCGAGCCGCTACGATGCCGATACGATCGCCAAGTACGAGTTCCAGTCGGTCGTCAACAATACGACCTTTGACACCAGCGGCATCGATCCGGCCGCGGATCTCACGATCTCGGGCAACGTCACCCTGGCCGGCGGTTGGGGCATCAATGTCGGCGCCGGCGGCAAGGCGCAGGCGACGACCTCGTCAAGCTCGAAGCTTTACAATCTCATCCAGGCGACGGGCCAGTTCTCGATCGAGGCCTGGGTTGCCCCGGCGCTGGTGGCGGCCGACAAATCCTATATGGTCAGTTACTCGGGCGGCGACACCACGCGCAACTTCACCCTGGGCCAGACCAACCAGGACTATGACTTCATGTTGCGCACCTCGACCACGGCGCTGACCGGCATGCCGCAGCTGCAGACTCCGAATGCTGCGATGGCCCTGCAGGCATCCCTGCAACACGTGGTGCTGACCTACGATTCGGTCAACGGCCGGCAGATTTTCGTCAACGGCGTGAATGTCGGCGGGGCGGATCCGCAGAAGGGCGGCACCATCTCCAACTGGGACAGCACCTTCGCGTTGGTCCTCGGCAACGAAGTGTCGGGCGATCGATCCTGGCAGGGACTCATCAAGTTCGTCGCCATCCACAGCCGCGCCATGACGGCGGCGCAGGTGATGCAGAACTTCAACGCCGGCGTGGGCGAACGCTACTACATGCTGTTCAACGTCGCGAACGTGACCAACGTCTCGCAGTCCTACATCATGTTCACGGTCAGCCAGTACGACAGCTACGGCTACCTCTTCTATCAGCCCACGTTCATCTCGTTGGATTCGACGGTAACTTCGGCCAACCTGCCCAGCATTCCGGTGCAGGGCCTGCGCATTGGCTTGAATGGCGCGATCCCACCGGTGGGTCAGGCCTATATACCGCTGAACACCACCGTGACCGCGGCCAACTACACTGCAACCGGCGAGGTGCTGTCGCCCATCGGCACCGTGATCGCCCTGCAAAGCGGCCCCGCCACCGATCAGTTCTTCCTGACCTTCGATGTGCTTGGCAGTCAGACCCATGTGGTGGTCGAGCCGATTCCGACCGCGCCCGCGCCTTCGCCGGGACCGGTGGTTGCTGACATCGGCGTGCGTACCTTCGCGCAGGTCAACTCGACGCTGTCGGCACTCACGGGTGTGCCCTCATCGAATGCGAGTGTCGTAGGGACTTACCAGGCGGTGCAGCAGCAGCTGCCGGCGACTCCCACACTGGAGAGCTTCTCCGCGGCGAACCAGGTTGGTGTCGCGCAGCTCGCCATTCAGTACTGCAACGTGGCGGTGAATACTCCAGCGCTGCAATCGCAGTTGTTCGGATTCAGCCTGAGCCCGAGTCAATTCACGACTCAGCCGGGGATAGATTCTGTAACGAGCGCGCTCGCGCAACGAGTCCTGGGTACGGGCCTCAAGAGTGCGCCGCCCGCATCGAGCATTACCAACGAACTGAGCACGCTCATCGGCCAGTTGTGCACGACGAACTCGTGCACGACCCCTGCGGGTACGAATGCAGTGGCCGCGGCCGCCTGCGCTACCGCCTTCGGCAGCGCCAACATGTTGATCAATTAAGCAGGACGGAAGAGGTCTTTACTTATGAGCAAGAAATCAAAGCCGTTGGGATTAAACGAGCCGTTCCGTCACCAGGACCATCCGCGGCCGCGCACGCGCCGCGAATTCCTCGCGCAGGGCTTCATCACCGGGGCCGCGACGGTGGTCGCACCGACGTTGGCGGGCATGCTGGCCTATCCGCGAGCCGCTCGTGCGAGTCTGGCAGGCGATATCCAGGCGGCGGTAACCGCCTGCAATATCACCACCGGCGCCGGCAAGATCCCGTTCATCTGTTTCGACCTCGCGGGCGGCGGCAACATCGCCGGTTCCAACGTGCTGGTCGGCGGTCCCAAGGGACAGCTGGACTTCCTCTCGGTGGCGGGCTACAGCAAACTGGGACTGCCCGGTACCATGGTGCCAAATCCCAGCGCCACGGGAAATTTCATCGACGCGAGCTTTGGCTTGCGCTATCACTCGGACAGCGCGCATTTGCGCGGCATGAAGTTGCGCGCCAGCGCGGCGGCCATGGCGGGCACCACCGGTACGATCATTCCGGCGCTGTCGCAGAACGATACCAATACGAATCCGCACAATCCGATGTACGGCATTTACCAATTCGGCGCGCGCGGCGGCCTGCTCAATCTCATCGGCTCGGAGAGTTCGATGTCCGGCGGCAATTCCATGTCCCCGCCCACCATGATGATCGCGGCCGCGGCACCCACCAAGGTCTCCAGTTCCCGGGACAGCTCGGGTCTCGTCAGCACGGGACAGCTCAGTACGCTGCTGCCCAATCCCAACGACGTGACCAATGTCTTGGAATCCATGAAGCGCATCAGCGATGGCAAGTACGGCGTAGTGACCGCGTATCCCGGTAACGCCGCTTTGAATACCGCTGCGCTGGGTAATGGAGTCGCGGTTCCGGGAATCGAAGCCTGCGGCTACACCAAATCGGCCTACATTGTCGACCGGTACAACAGTCCGTCGGCCGTGAATCCGGACGTGGATCCGAACATCGTGGGTGCCACGGGTATCTTCACCACCGCCGAATACCAGGCTAATTCGGACTATCAGAAGACCGCGGCGGTCATGAAACTGGTGATCGATGGCAATGCCGCCGCCGGCACCATCGAAATGGGCGGCTTCGATTATCACAGTGGCAATCGCATGGACGGTGAGGCCAAGGATTTGAACCTGGGCAACTGCATCGGCGCCTGCCTGGAATACGCCAACCGCGTGGGCAAGCCGGTCATGATCTATGTATTCAGCGACGGCTCGCTTGCGAGCAACGGCATGATCGACAGCTCGGTGGGCGGTCGCGGCAAGGGAGTCTGGACGGCCGACAACCAAAGCGTTGCGGCAACCTACTTCCTGGTCTTCAATCCCAAGGGTAAGGCGGTGTCCGCGCAATCCAACCCGGAGATGAGCCTGCAGATCGGCAACTTCAATTCCGATGGCTCGCTCAACACCACCGGCAGCCCAGCTGGCAACAACGTGCCCAATCTGGTGCAGATGGTGGTGCTCAATTACATGGCGCTGCACAGCGCCAATGCGATATCCCAGTGGCCGACGCTATGGCCGGCGCCCAACCTGAACAACACCCTCGGCAGCGGAACCGCGCTGCAGCCGTTGATTGCATGGCAACCGCTGGCAGGTCTCGTGAACGGGATGGTTGCGTAGGAATGTGATTTGCAGCACAAGGGTCCGGCGTCGCCGGACCCTTGGTTGATCCGCGTTGTCTCATTCCAGAGACAATACGTACCCAGCAGCAGTGGCTTGTAATGTATCGAGCAACGCGTTGCTCGAACTGCGCGGCGCGTGGCATGTCACGACAAGATCGGCATCGCAGTGAAATTTCGTGAATGTGCGCCAAGTCATATAGAAATCCAATGAAGGCGCTGCCGCTGCGTTGACACTGCGGCTCGCATTGTGCGATTTTGCATAAGGTCTGATCAGGGCAAACTCGCCGAAAGGCGGGGGCGCAAAGCTTCCGGTCTACGGGGTGTTTCCTAGGACAGCGGGGTTACCAGCGTGATTGATGAATCGCGGCGCTGCGGCGTCAGCTTGAGTTTGGCACTGCATGCGTAGAGCATTTCTAGCCGGCTGTCTGATTCTCGGGGTCGCAACGGCCGGCGCGCCGCTTGCCGCGGCGCCGAGCATGGTGGGCAAGGAGGCGCCGGATTTCGTGCTGCGGGGGTTGGACGGTAGAAATCTGCGTCTGTCCGAGTATCGCGGCCAGGTGGTGCTGGTGAATTTCTGGGCTCGATGGGCGGGCGATTCACGGCGCGAGATGTCGGCGCTCGATCGCATCAACACCACCTACCAGCGCGCCGGACTCGTGGTGATCGGCGTCTCGGTCGACGAGGATCTGCGCCGTGCGCAGGAGTACGCGGTAGCGATGCGGGTGTCGTACCCGATCCTGTTCGATACCGGATCAGAAATCGGCAAGGACTACTTCCTGCAAAAAATGCCCATGACGATCCTGGTGGATCGCGCCGGCGTCGTGCGCTATTCAATCGTCGGCTTCAAGCGCGGCGATGAGCGCATTTTTCTTGATCAAATCCGCGAATTGCTGCGTGAGTAAACGATAGGCCAGTTATGAATCTTAAAGCTCGGGTTGTGTCGATCATGGTTTATGGAGTGCTGTCCTCAGGGTGGATGGCGCCCGGTGTGTGGGCGGCGGACGCGGCGGCTGCCGCAGCCGCGGCTCCGGCCACGCCGCCTGCGGCCGCGCCTCAGCCGGCCACGCCTCAGCCGGCCGCCGCGGCCCCGGATGCGCCGCCGGCCGAACTCAAGACTCTGGATCAGGAAGTGCAGGGTCTGAAAAAGGATGTCATCGATCTCAACAAGGATTTGTTCGTGCTTCAGGAAGAACTGCTGTTCCCCGCCAATACCCAGGTCGCGCTCTACATATCGATGGACGTCGGCACGTTCTTCGCGCTGGATTCGGTGACCGTCAAGATCGACAACAAGGAAGTGAAGAACTACCTGTACACCGCGCGCGAAGCCGATGCCTTGCTCAAGGGCGGCGTGCAGCAGATCTACCTCGGCAATCTGAAGGTCGGCAAGCACGAACTGGTGGCCTTCTTCACCGGCAAGGGTCCGGTCGAGCGCGCCTACAAGCGCGGCGCCACGATCAACTTCGACAAGGGCGTCGGCGCGAAGTACCTCGAGCTCAAGATCACCGACCGCGTTCCCAAGCATCAACCTGAGTTCATGATCAAAGACTGGGAATGATGCGTGCAACGTGTGATTAACAGACTTCGGCCGCTGATCCTCGGCGGGCTGCTGCTGGCGCTGCCGTTCGGCGCCGCGCAGGCGAAAAACGTCAAGCCCGATCCCAACGGGTTGCCGCCGCACGTGGTGCAGGATCTGCAATACGGCGATGTGCTGTTTTATTTCTTTCAGGATGATTATTTCGATTCGATCACGCGCCTGCTCGCGGCGCGTGAACAGAACCGGATCCCGCACACCGAAGGCGAGGCGGAGTTGCTGCTGGGCGGCTTGTACCTGTCGCTGGGTCAGCACGTGGAGGCCGGCAGGATCTTCGAGGCCCTGCTCAAGCAAAACACCTCCGAGGCCGTGCGCAACCGGGCATGGTTTTTTCTGGGCAAGGTCTGGTATCAACGCGGTTACCTGGAGGAATCGGAGCGTGCTCTGCGGCAGGTCTCCGACAAGATGGATCCGCGCATCAACGCCGAACGCTACATGCTGATCGCGCAATTGATGATGAAGCAGGGGCGCTACGACGAGGCCATCGCCGCGTTGAGCAATTGGCACGGCGCGCCGGACTGGACTGCGTATGCGCAGTTCAATCTGGGTATCGCGCTGGTGCGCAAGGAGCGGCTCGCCGACGCCGCCAGGTATCTGGATCGGGTCGGCACCATGCAGACCCGCAGCCCGGAATTATTGTCGCTGAAGGACAAGGCCAATCTCGCCCTCGGGTTCGCGCTGTTGCAGGCTCAACGAGCGGCCGATGCCAAGCCCATCCTGCAGCGCATCCGGCTTGAAGGCCCCTATTCCAGCAAGGCGCTGCTCGGCGTCGGCTGGGCGGACGCCGGGGTGGGCGAATTCAAACGGGCATTGGTGCCGTGGCTCGCGCTGCGCACGCGCAGCTTGCTGGACTCGGCGGTTCAAGAGTCCTTTCTCACCGTGCCCTACGCATACTCGCAGTTGTCGGCCTCCGGGCAGGCCGCCGAAGGTTACGAAACGGCGATTGCCTCCTTTGATTCCGAAATCAAGCGGATTGATGATTCGATCGAACAGATTCGCAGCGGCAAGATGCTCGACCGTCTCCTGGACGACGACAAGAAGGACACGCTGACCTGGTACTGGCAGCTGACCACCGTGCCCGATGCCCCGGAGTCGCGCTACCTGTACGCGCTCCTGGCGAGCAATGAATTTCAGGAAGGCTTGAAGAACTATCGCGAACTCAATTTCATGCGCCGCAATCTGGAAGGCTGGCATGACGACATCGCCGCCTTTCACGACATGCTGGATACCCGCCAGGCGGCCTATACGCTGCGCGTGCCGAAGGCCGACGCCGTGCTGGCCGCCACCGATTTGGACGGGCTGACTCAACAACGCGTGGATTTCGAATCGCGCATCAACGACATCGAGAAGTCCAGCGATGTGGCGGCCTTGGGCACGCCCGAGGAGCAGCAAACCTGGGCGCGATTGAAGCGCATCGAGGAATATCTCGCGGCGCACCCGGATGACCCGGATCTGGCGGAAATGCGCGACAAGCATCGCCTGATGAAGGGAGTCATGTATTGGCGCCTGTCGGAGAGCTTCAAAGCACGGGTGTGGAACGAACGGCGCTCGGTCAAGGAACTCGAAGGCATACTCAAGGAGACCCAAAAGCGCGCCGTGCTGGTCAAGCAGGCACGCGAGGGTACGCCGCTGACCACCGGAGGGTACGGATCGCGCGTGGCGGATGTGCGCGGCCGCATCGATGAGCTGCAGCAGCGCCTGACCGATGTGTCGGAGAAGCAGAACCTGTTCCTGCAAGAACTCGCCATAGAAGAGCTTCAAGGTCAAAAGCAGCGCATCGAGACCTACCAGATCCAGGCGCGCTACGAACTGGCCGCCATCTATGATCGCGCGTCCAATGCGCCCCCGAAGGCCAAACCGTGAAGCCCTCGTTCTCACAACTGACATGCGGCGCCGTCATACTGGCGGCGCTGGGCTTCGGATCGGCGTATTCAGGCGCGGCGACCCCGAAGAAGCCCGCGACGATCAAGGACCTGGAAAATCAGCCGGTCGATATCAACACCGATCCGCCGAAGAATGTGGATGCCGCCAAGACCATGGACAGCTATAAGCGGTTTCTCGATTTGAACGCCGGCGATGCCGCGCTGCGCGCCGAGGCGCTGCGCCGGTTGGGCGACTTGAACCTGGAAAGTTCCGAATCCGAGCGCATCGCGCAGGAACTTGCCACCAACGAAGGCCTGCGCGCAACCGAAGCCATTCACTTGTATACCGCGCTGCTCAAGACGTATCCGAAATACGAGCGCAACGACTCGGTGCTGTACCAGCTGGCGCGCGCCTACGAGCTGAACGCGCAGCCGGACAAGGCGCTCGCCTCCCTGGACCGCCTGGTGGCGCAATATCCCAACAGCCGCTTCATCGACGAGACGCAGTTTCGGCGCGGCGAGCTGCTGTTCTCCGACAAGGCCTACCCGAAAGCGCAGGCCGCTTACGAGGCGGTCATCAAAATCGGCTCATCGTCCGCATTCTATAACCAGAGCCTTTACAAGCACGGCTGGTCGTTGTTCAAGCAGGGCGAGAACGAACGCAGCCTGGATTCCTTCGCCGGCGTGCTCGATTCGGAACTGGTTTCAAAAAGCGATCCCAACAAGCTGATCGAGATCGACACTTTGAGCCGGCCCAATCGAGAATTGGTCGAAGATACCTTCAGGGTCATGTCGATCACCTACTCCTATCTCGACGGTCCAAAAACCATCGCAGCGTTCGGCACACGCCACAAGCCGCGGCCGTACTACTATCTGATGTACGCGCGCTTGGGCGATCTGTACATGGAGAAGGAGCGCTGGACGGATGCCGCGGACAGCTACCGCGCCTTCGTTGCGCTCGACCGCAATAATGAAAAGGCGCCGCTTCTGGAAATGCAGGCGATCGAGGCTTACACCAAAGGCGGCTTCCCGCAGCTGGTGCTGCAGGGCAAGCGCGAATTCGTGCAGAACTACAGTTTCGGTACGCCGTACTGGCAGGGACGCGACCCAAAGAGCGAACCGAAAGTCGTCGCGGTGTTGCAGACCAATCTCAAGGACGTGGCGCAGTACTACCACGCTCAGGCGCAGCGCACCAAGGACGTCGCCGATTACCAGGAAGCCGCGAAATGGTATCGCAGCTACTTGAGGTCATGGCCGGATGACCCCAATTCCGCGGTCACCAACTACCTGCTGGCCGACACGTTGTTCGAGAGCCGGCAATATCTGGATGCCGCGCAGGAATATGAAAGCACCGCCTACCACTACGGCAATCATGAAAAAGCCGCGGCGGCGGGATACGCGGCCATCGTCGCCTACGGCAAGCAGGAGGAGACTCTGTCGGGCGAGCCCAAGGCGGCGCTGCATCTCAAGGCTCTCGACAGTTCCTTGCGATTCGCCACGGCATTTCCCGCGCACCCGGAAAGCGCGCAGGTGCTGATGCGCGCGGCCACCGAACTTTATGCCGCCAAGGACTATTTGCGTGCCACGTCCGCGGCGGAGCAGCTGCTGGCGAAGCAGCCTGTGGTGGATGCATCCAAGCAACGCCTCGCGTGGACGGTGATCGCCAACTCGAATTTCGACCAGGGCGTGTTCGACAAGGCCGAGGCCGGTTACACGCATGCGCTGGCCCTGATGGCGCCCAATGATCCGGAACATCCGGTGATCGTGGAGCGGCTGGCCGCGTCGATCTACAAGCAAGGCGAGCAGAAGAGCAAGGCGGGCGACGGCGCCGCCGCCGTCGATGATTTCCTGCGCGTGGCGGCTCTCGCGCCCACGTCGAAAGTCAGGGCGAACGCCGACTTCGATGCCGCGGCGCTGCTCATCACCCAAAAACAATGGGACCGGGCGATTGTGGTGCTGGAGGGATTCCGCCGCAATTTCCCCCAGAGCCCGCTGCAGACCGATGTCACACGCAATCTTGCGGTGGCGTATTCGGAATCGAATCGCCCTGGCCAGGCGGCCGGTGAATTCGAACAAATTGCGGCGTCGCCGCAGGAATCGCCGGATGTGCAGCGCGAAGCGACCCTGCAGGCGGCAAACCTCTACGACAAGGCCGGCAACTCGGCGAAGGCGCGCGCGATGCTCGAAGCCTTCGTCAAGCATTTCCCGCAGCCCTTGAATCCGGCCATGGAGGCGCGCAACAAATTGAGCGCCATGGCGGCCAAGGCGGGCGACTTCAGCGGCCGCGATTATTGGATGAGGGAGATCATCGCCGCGGATCGTGCGGCCGGTTCGGCGCGCACCGATCGCAGCCGTGCACTGGCGGCGAAGGCGACCCTGGCGTTCGCAGCTCCGGCGCGCGAGGAATTCAAGAGCATCAAGTTGGTGGTGCCGCTGAAGAAATCCCTTGCCGAAAAACGCAAGGCAATGGAGGCAGCGCTCAAGGCCTACGAGGCGGCGGCTGATTACCAGGTCGCCGAAGTCACGACCGCGGCAACCTTCGAGAGCGCGGAACTGTACCGTCAATTGGGCAAGGACCTGATGAGTTCGGAGCGGCCCAAGAATCTCAACAAGGATGAATTGGAGCAATACGACGTGTTGCTGGAGGAGCAGGCATTCCCGTTCGAGGAGAAGTCGATCAAATTGCATGAAGTAAACGCGGCTCGCGCCAAGGACGGCAACTACGATGAATGGGTGCAGAAGAGCTTTGCTGCGCTGGCGCAGCTCAATCCAGGCCGATACGGCAAGGTGGAAATCGGTGAAAAGCTGGTCGAATCGATTCGCTAGTTTGGCTGCGCTCGCGATGCTGGCCGCGTGCCACCATGCGCAGGTGTTGCCGTCGCGCGCGGCCGCGCCCGTGGCGTCCGCCGGCCAACCGGCCAGCGGCGCAAGCGCCGCGAGCGCCTCCAACTCAGCCAGCGCGACAAATTCCGCCGGCACTGGCGCCGCCCCCGGCAGCGCCGCGGCGGCACCGGGCGCACCAGACAGCGCCCCTATCGTCGAGATACCGATCCCGGCGCGCGCCGAACAGCAATATCAACAGGCGCTGCAACTCATGAAAGCCGGCCGCAATGCCGATGCGGAACTCGAATTCAAGCAGCTGGCCCTCAGCTATCCGCAGTTCGCAGGACCGCAGCTGAATTTGGGCCTCATCTACATGCACGATTCGCGTCTTGCCGAAGCCGAAGCTGCATTCAAGGCGGCGGTCGATCTCAGCCCCAACAATCCGGTTGCAGGCAATGAGCTCGGCATCACGCTGCGCAAGCTCGGCAAATTTACGGAGGCAGAATCCGCCTATCAGCGTACGATTGCCGCTGAACCAAATTACGCTCCCGCACATCTGAACTTGGGCGTGCTCTACGATTTGTACCTGGCCGAGCCGCAAAAGGCGCTCGATCAGTTTGAACGCTATATCGAGATCGCCGGCGAAAACAAACAAGTCGCTGGCTGGGTGGTGGAACTGCGCAAGCGCGTCGGCGCGCCTGCGCCCGCGGCCAAAAAGGAGCCGGCATGAACACCGCAATCAAAGCTGTTGGATTGACCATCCTGTACGGGGTAATGGCCTTGGGTCACGCCCAGTCGCCGCCCGCCGCTCCGCCCAATGCAACCCCAGCCGATGTTCCCGCCGGCGAAGCATCCGTAAAGGGCCCCGCGGCGCCGGCGCCTGCGCCGCCCAAAGCAGCCAAACCGTCAAAGGCGACCGCCCTGTCGGACGCCGGCGAGCCGCGCGCCAACACCTCCGGCGCGGCCGCTACCGGCGCCGGCTCAGCTGCCGGCCGGCTCGCGGCGGCCGGCCAGAAGAAGGGCCCGGATGCCACCGATAAGCTGGAATTGGGCACTGCGACCGTGACCGGCGACCGCGAGCAGCCCAAGGTCATGTACATAGTCCCCTGGAAGAAATCGGATATCGGAGATCTGGCCGGCAAACCGATGAATAGCCTGGTCGACGAGATCCTGGCACCTGTCGATCGGGACGTATTTAAACGCGAAGTCCTCTATTACAAGGCCGTACAGGCCGATTCGGCCCAAAATGGTGCGCCGAGCCGCCCGTCGCAGGGTGAGAAGTAAGTCATAGCCGATTTTACGGAATCTGGTTGAATAATATGTTCGGATGGAATGAGTATATTCAGGAGCGCGCAAGATGAATTTCATGAATTCGGTCGTCAATTTCTTCAAGGACGGCGGGGTCTTCCTCTACCCGCTGGCTTTGATATTCGTGGTGGGCGTATCGATCGCCATTGAGCGATACGTTTACCTGACTCGCGAGACCATCCGGAATCGCAGTCTCTGGGATTCACTTGTGCCGGCCTTGAGCGCCGGAAACTTCAAACAGGTGGTCGGCCTCACGCATAACTCGAAAGCCTCGATCGCCACCATTCTGAACTACGGCGTGGCCCGCGTAGCGAGCGCCCGCCGCCGCGACGACATCGAAAAGGCAATGGACGAGAGTCTGCTCGAAGTGATACCGCGGATTGAAAAACGCACCCACTACCTGTCATCGCTGGCCAATGTCGGCCTGTTGATCGGATTGCTCGGCACCATCATCGGCCTCATCAGCGCCTTCAGCGCGGTGGCGACCGCCAATCCGGCCGAGAAGGCCAGTTTGCTGGCTGCCGCGATCTCGGTGGCCATGAACAACACCGCCTCGGGCCTCGGCGTTGCCATCACGCTGCTGCTGTCGCACATGTTTCTCGAATCGAAGACCACCAATCTGATCGACAGCCTGGAGATTGCGTCGGTAAAGTTTCTGAATTCGATCACCGAGCGCCAATCGGACAAGGGTCACGAGCCGGCGGCGCCCGCCGGTCCTTCGGTACGAGCGCCGGCGGCGGCCCGCGGAACCATCTAGACCAGCGACGACATAGGATGGTGCTCCTCTCATGAAGTCAAAAGCCGCGCGCATGGTCCGACGCAATCACGCCCGCTATCACCAGGGGCGCGACGATCTGAACATCGTGCCGATGATCGACATGATGGTGATCCTGGTGTTTTTCTTGATTTTCACCGCGGTATTTTCCAAGACGAATATCCTGCAGCTGAACCTTCCGTCCAACAATCCCGCTCCTGTTGACTTGCCGAAGGGTCTGAAGCTTGAAGTGATCATTCGTCCGGACGATCTGGTGGTCAATGACCGCAACTCCGGCCCGCTCAAGGTGCTCGCCAATACGCCCGCCGGCTATGATCTGGATGGCCTTTCGGAATTCATGCGGCGGGTAAAATCGGAGTTTCCGGAGATGACCGACGCGACGATATTGCCCGGACCCGAGGTGCAGTACGACACGCTGGTGCAGGTGATGGACACGGTGCGCGTGTATCAACTCCCGGTCGCGCCGTTTTCCAAGGCGGAACTGTTCCCTGACATCGCCATAGCGGATGCGCCGACATGACCTCCTATCGCATCAAGCGGCATCGTCAGCGCCGTCACGGCGCCAGCCATTTCGCGCTGATTCCATTCATCGACATGATGACCATCCTGGTGGTTTTTCTGCTCGCGCATACCGCGGAAGTGGATATTTTGCCGAACACCAAGAGTATTGCCATTCCGCAGTCCATATCCGACCGCAAGCCGAGCGCTGCCGTGGTCGTCATGGTCACCAAGGACTCGGTGTTCGTGGATGGCGTCCTGGTCGGCACGCTGCAGGAAGTCATCGCCAATCAAGGTCCGTTTTTCGCGCCGCTGAAAACCGCGTTGATGGCGCAGAACGACCGCACTCTGCGCGGTGCGCAACAAGTCGACATCGCCAAACGCGAAGTCACGATCATGGGCGACAAGGCCACGCCCTATAGCGTGCTGAAGAAAATCATGATGACATGCAGCGAAGCCGAGTATGGCAAAGTATCCTTTGCCGTGGTCGAACGCGAACGGGCGGCGACTTAAATGGCAACCGCAAATCCAGCGATGCGCGCGCCCACCGGACTGGTGCCTTACTACCGGCGCTACGAGTTGCCGTGGTCGCCGTCCGAGGATACGGAGCGTCGCTTCCGCGTCATTGTGCGCAACCTCGGCATTGCGGCCACGATCATCGCGATAATCCTGTTTTTCCTGCCGCACTCCGAACGCGTCAACAATACCGATTCGCTGCCGGAAAGAGTGGTGCAGTTGGTGATTCAGCCGCCGCCGCCTCCGCCACCGCCGCCGCCGCCGAAACCGGAGAAGCCGCTCGAGAAGGTGCCGGTGACCAAAGCGCCTCCGGTACCCGTGGATCCGCGCATCAAGGCCTCGAAGAGCGGACTGCTCGCGAACATGGACGATCTTGCGGCGCTGCGCGATCAGATCGATCTGGATAAATTTGCCAAGAATCAAAAGAACACGACCGACCCCGGCGACGTCAGCACGGTGACGCGCTCCCTGATCACTTCCAAGGCCGGCGGCACCAGCGGCGGCATCAGTGCGCCGACCAGCAGCGGACTGGCGGCGGGTTCGGGCTCGCTGCGCGGCATCTACACCACTCAGGTGAAGGATCCGAACCTCGGCGCAGGGGGGCAGGCGCAGACCCGCGGAGGCGGCAGCGGCAAGGCCTCGCGCAGCGCGGACGAGATCGCTCTGGTGTTCACCAAGAACAAGGGCGCCATCGACGCCATGTACGCGCGCGCCCTGCGCGACAACCCCGCCCTGCAGGGCAAGGTCGTCATCGAGCTGACCATTGCGCCGTCGGGAGACATCACCGCGGCACACATCATTTCGTCGGAGCTCAAAGATCCTGAATTTGAAAACAAACTGCTGGCGCGCATCCGCCTGTTCAAGTTCGAGGCAAAGGATGTGGCCGCTCTCACCGCCACCAAACCCATTGATTTCTTCCCGGCCGGATGAACATTCAATCTGAAATCGAGTTCTTCAGCGACCTTGGCCTGGTTGACAAGGCGCGATTCATTTCGCGCTTGATATGCGAAATCTCAGAGGAAGCCAAGGTCGGCTCGGACGGCAATGACGCCTTGCGCTTCAAATTCGCCAACGAGATGAATCAACGATTGGCGCGCTTCATGTACCAGCTGCTGGGCGAGGATAGCGCGCGGCCGCAAGACGACGTCGTGATCCGCATGCTGCTGGGTGCGCGCGCCGACAAGACCGCGCAGCGCATCATGCAGAATGCCTACCGCCGCGTTCTGACGGGTTTCGAAAGCTTCGATACGACCGTGCTGCTGAATCCTCACTGAGGATTCAAAACGCCGAGACGCTGGGCCGCCGGCTGCGGCTCATCGGTATCGGTCTCGAAAAGATGATGAAGCTGCTCGGCCGATTCGCGGGTCGTGGCCATGAACTTGCTCTCATCGTCCTTCACGGCATGCTGCCTGGCCATGGTCGCCTCGTCGTGCGCGCGGAATTGCTGCACGGTTTCCAGAGCCTTCGATTTCGGCAGGCCGAGTGTTTCCAGCACCTGAACCGTCATTTCCAGGCTCGAAGCCAGGGTCTCGCGGATCGTGTAGCGCACCGCCAGATCCATCAATCGAAACGCATGCTGGCGATTGCGCGCCCGGGCGAAAATCTTCAGGTTGGGGAAGTGCTTGCGGGCCAATTCCGCGGTTTTCACAGATGTTTCGACATCATCGATGGCGAGCACCAGGATTTCGGCATTTTCCGCATGCGCCGCGCGCAACAGTTCCAACCGCGATGCGTCGCCATAATAAATCCGGTTGCCGAAACGCCGGATGAAGTCGACCTGCGTCTGATTGATCTCGAGCGCCGTAAAGGTGATTTTCTTCGCCACCAGAATGCGGCCGACTATCTGTCCGAAGCGGCCGAAGCCGGCGATGATGACCTTGGGGTACAGTTCAAGCGGGGTATCAAAAGCGCGGCCTTGCGGTTCCGCCGCCTTGAACAGCGCCTCGTAGAGCGCCAGCAGCACCGGACTCATGATCATCGAGGCGGTCACCACCAGAACCAGCAGCTCGGCGCTCTCGGCGTTCATGATCCCCAAACTGGCGGCGAGACCGAACAGGACAAAGGCAAATTCGCCGCCCGAGGGCAGGCTGAAGGCGAGACCGCGGCTGGCCGCCGGCGACAGTCCCGACACGCGGCCGATTCCCCACAAAATGCCGACCTTCAGCGCCATGAACCCCAGCGTCAATTCCATGATCTCCACGGGTTTGTCCCGCACCAAGCTCAAGTTCGCCGACATGCCGACGCTGATGAAGAAGAGACCGAGCAGCAGTCCCTTGAAGGGCGCGATGTCGGCCTCCAATTCGTGGCGAAATTCGCTGTCGGCGAGCAGCACGCCGGCCAGGAACGCTCCCAGCGACAGCGACAGGCCAACCTGACTCACGAGCAGCGCGGTACCCAGCACGATCAGAAGACCCGCCGCGGTGAATGCCTCGGCCACGCGTGTTGCCGCAACGATGCGCAGCAGGGGATTCAACACGTAGCGGCCGCCGATGATGACGGCCGCAAGCACGGCGATGAGCTTCAAAACCAGCCAGCCGCCGGCACCATTGGCCGCGGCCGCGGTTGCGCCGAGCAGCGGCAGCAGCGCCAGCGCCGGCAGCACCGAAACGTCCTGAAACAGCAGGATGCTGAACGCAGAACGGCCAAATTGAGTATTGAGCTGGCCGCGCTCAGCCAGCAATTGCAAGGCGAGCGCCGTGGACGACATGGACAGGGCGAATCCGATCACCAGCGCCGCCTGCCAGGATCGATCGAAAACCAGATATGCGCCCGCCGCCATGCACAGCGTGGTCAGCGCGATCTGCGCCGTCCCGAGGACGAAAATCGACTTGCGCAGCACCCAAAGTCTCGATGGCTGCAGTTCGAGGCCGATCACGAACATCAGGAGTACGATGCCGAACTGTGCAATATTCTGCGTGGTGTCGACACTGTTGATCAGTCCCAGGCTGCCGGGGCCGATGATGATGCCGGCGGTGAGATAACCGAGCACCGATCCCAAATTGAAGCGGCGGAAAATCGGTATTGCGATGACCGCGGCGGCGAGAAATATGGCGATCTGTGCCAACAAGCTCATAATATTTCTCCGTGATGTCGTTGAGAGCCTAACATTATGTATCGCCAAAGCATTCAATTTCCGGCCAAGGACGCGGCGCTGCGCGACGATGTGCATGCGCTCGGCGAATTGATCGGCGAGACGCTACGCGATCAGGGGGGCGATGAATACTTCAAGCTGGTCGAGGGCGACCGGCAAGCGGCGATTCTGCGCCGCGAGGACGCGACAGCCGCAGCCGGCGCAGGCCAACAGGCGTCTGAGTTGGAGCTTCGCACCAAGGGACGCTCGCCGTCGTCCGCCACGGACTTGACCCGCGCGTTTTCGCTGTGGTTCATGGCGGTGAACACCGCCGAGAAGGCCCACCGGGTGCGCCGCAGGCGCGAATACTTGAGCAATTCCGGCGGCGCGCAGCCCGGCGGAATCGCGGATTGCATCGCGCGGCTGCAGCGCGACGGACTGTCGCTGCAGCAGGCGCTGGAGCTCATCGGCGGGATGAGCATCGAACCGGTTTTCACGGCGCATCCCACCGAGTCGACGCGCCGCACGATCCTGCGCAAGCAACAGCATATTGCCGATGATTTGTTGGACCGTCTGAATCCCACGTCGATCCGGGCGGAGCGCGATACGCTGTGGGCGCGGGTGCGGCTGGAAATCACCAGCATCTGGCAGACCGAGGAGCATCCGCGTGAAGGGCTGACGATCGTCGACGAACGCGAACATGTGTTGTTCTATCTGACCGACATACTGTATCGCGTCGTGCCGCTGTTTTACGAGGAAATCGAAGCGGCGCTCGCCAACGCCTACGGCGTCCCGGTGGAACAACTCGACGTGCCGAACATCCTGCGTTTCGGTTCCTGGGTGGGCGGCGATATGGATGGCAATGAGGACGTGCACGGCAAGACCATTCGCGAAACCTTGCGCCGGCATCAGCAGGTGATCGTCTCCACGTATTTCACCGAGTGCGAGCAGCTCGCCGAGTCATTGAGTCAGAG
>Ga0210399_10000317_pt1 | contig 39260 bp, 45 predicted proteins | sample IncBWC14MmetaG_FD_150865 | JGI IMG/M metagenome (GOLD analysis project Ga0210399, IMG submission 150865) | Forest soil microbial communities from Barre Woods Harvard Forest LTER site, Petersham, Massachusetts, United States - Inc-BW-C-14-M | ecosystem: Environmental > Terrestrial > Soil >... | reverse complement strand
CATGACGCGGCTCGGCGGGTGCATTGCGGACGCGCTGAACGCCTGCGGCGATTAAAGCGCCCTTTTGAACTGCGCCAGTAGCGCCTGCGCGTTTTCCTGCACGGTGCGCAGCGTCTCCGGAAAGTATTCCGCACGGCAGTCCGCGCAAATCCCGTCCGAAATCTGGTCAGTCTTACCGGAAAAGCGCCCCTTGCCGGGAGCCTTTTCCTCAGTCTTACCGGAAAAGCGCCCCTTCTTTTTGCCGCTCTCGCCGAGCGAGCCGGGAGCCTTTGCCTGGCCGAATCTCGCAATTTCTCTTTTGCACCACGCGCATTGCTGAATCATTTTAGGTTCGCGGGCTGGCAGCCTGGCGGGGGCTTCGCGCTTGGGGTGCTTTTCATCGAGGCAGGGGCCGACGCGGCCGCCGTCGATGCGATGCTCCGTCATGCGGTTGCAGGGGCGGCACCAGGCCGTCGCCGTCTCCGTCGATTTGGGAAAGTGTTCGGTCATGATTTCCGTGATTCGTGACTAGTGACTTGTGATTCGTGGCATTGTCTGTAGGTATCGGTTCTAGTAAGCCGTCGTAATGGCATTGTTGTTTCAATGCCATACAAATAGATCGCATCAAACAAACATGCCCCAAGGAACTGATCGGGAGCATCGATATCCCCCGATGCCAGGGGAATCCCGTTTCTCAGGAGCTCAATGTGCAACTTGAATTGAGGCGGCATCATCTGAACAGGTATCACGGGTTTGGTTGGTTTGGCTTTCACGAATCACCAGTCACGAATCACGAATCACAAGTCACGCTTTTGCAATCTGCGCTTTCATTTCCGGGACGGACTTGTAGGCATCGCCTTCGATCGTGAGAAAACCTTTTTCCGCCAGGCTCGATAGGCGCGGGCTTAGGATTTTCAGGTTGGCTTTGGATTCCAGGGCGCCGCGGCGGCGCAGTTCGTTGCCGACGTCGACGCGGGTTTTCGGTTTGTCGAAGAATCCTTCGTGGACGAGCAGGGCCACGCGCCCATCCAGCGTATTGCCGTTGGCGTGGATCACCTGGCGCTCCACTTTCACGCGAATCTCTGGGCGGTGCGTGAGGATTTCCAGGATGGTTGGATCGATAGCAGCGCGGGATTTCACGTAGCCGTAGATGTATTCCAAGTCGGGGACCGTAAAGCGTAATCCATGCCCATTGGCGGGCGGATCGTGTGGATGCGCAGCGTCAATTACGCCGGAAAACTTGCGCGGCGCTTGGGGATCGAACTGTGGGCGGGCTTGCCCCGCCGTAGCAGATTCACCGCGAAGGCGGGCGGCCAGCGCATCGTGGGCTTCGATCAGGGCTGCGTGATCTTTTAAAAGATCACGCAGCGCGATCAGAAATATCGTTGATCCTAAGCCATGGGTATTTTCGGCCGGCGGTGGGAAATCAACGAAATACTGCTTTACGATTTCAAATGACGTTTGCTTTTCTTGCGGCATCTGGCCCTCACTTCCTGGCGCATTCGCGCCGGTTGCGCCGCGAACAGATGCTCCAGGTACGGCTTCATGTAGCGGCGGGTTTTCGCTTGCGCTTTCAGTTCGTTCAGGACTTCCGGCGATACGGGTATCGCCGGGTTGCGTAGTTTCTTCATGTTTGCCAGGCTCACTTTCTATTTGGGATTGCGGGGACGATTCTGTTTCCGTCTGATCACCGGGACGGCTGCTAAATCCTGGAACAGCGCCAAAATCAGCGTCTGCGCCGACATGCCCATCTGTATCTCCGGGGCGATCCGCTCGATCCGCGCCTTGATCGCGCGCTGTTGTCTCGGCGTCAACTGGCGGAATGGATTTACTCTCTTCGACATCGGGCGGCTCCTGAATTTGGACTTGCAATAACTGATGGGGTTTCCCTACATCCTTGCGTCCCTGCCCCCTTGCATCCTTGAATGCCCTCAACATTTGCCGGGCGCTTTCGACTCGCTCCTCGCCCTTGGCGATGGCCTGGGCGTGGAGTTCGCTCTCCATCCAGGCGGGCTGGACGTAGACTTTGGAGACTTTGGCTTCGGGCGTGCGCACAAAGAATTCGCCGATTTTCAGCCGCGCGATGTCCACGGGTTTCAGCGCCGGCGTGAAGAGCCCCGCGAGACTACGTTCGATTTCGTGGCCTTCGGTTTGCACGCCGATGCCCACGATCGAGCAGGCGCGCAGCATGATTTTATCCACCGCGGCCATATCCTGCGAATCGAGCCACATGAAGTTTTTGTTCGCGCCGGCCTTGCGTACCAGCGTCTCGCAGGCCATTTTGACCGGGGAGTTTTTCCCTTGTGGCACGAAGTCCTGCGCCTCGGGAACGATGACGCGGACGCCTTTTTCATGTTGGTAGACCCACTCCATCACGCTGCGGATCACGAGCGCCTGGGTTTCCATGGCGTATTCCCGCAGGTCCATCACGTTCAGGCCGTCGTGCAGTTCGAGCCGTTTGGTGTACGGCAGGCGCGCGAGCTGCGGCATCACGATGTCAAAATACGCTTTCAGGGAGGTGTAAACCCCGGCGTTCATGCCGGATACCGGCTTGCGAATCCAAACAGTTTTCGTCGCGCGTCCGCCTGTTTTTCCTCGTTGATTGCCACGCCCTGGTACGTCGCGCTTTTCGCCCACGAGTAGAGTCTTGATGTTGGCGTGGACATCGGCGAGCGTCTTTGCCACGCGGGGATCCTCGCAGGCGCGGATGATCCAGGACTCCTCAAAATTCATCTTGCGCTGTTGGGACGCTTCCAGGATGGACTTGACCCAGCGCCAGAGCGGCTGCTCTTCGTCGTTCGTCGGTTCGGAGAAATATGGGGGGATCATGCGTCCCGTCAAGAATCCCCCCTCGCCCTGCTTCGTGATGAACGCGACGGCCCTCAGTTCACCGCGATAGGCGATGGCCTCAAGCGCCGTGGTTTTGCCGGAAAGCTGCGTCTGGCCAAACCACGCCAGATGCCCCGTCTCCGGGATTTCCACCCTTCGCCCCGTCCCGATTTCCCAGCCAAGTAAAATCATGTATCCCAACTTCTTTGTTTTTTGAGCCGTTGAATCGCTTCTTCCAAATCCGCAATTTCCCGCCGCAGCCATGATTCGTTCGATTCCTTCGAAGCGTGGGGCAATGGATTGTATCCGTCCCATCCAAACCGCACAGTTTTCCCCGCTGCAGCTAAAGCCTCGCCACATTCCTCAATGAATTTGCCCAGGGCGTTACCCCGATTCACGAAATCAGGGTGGCTCAATTTTCCCCCGGCTCGCGGGATGGCCGCGCCATAGCTCCCGAATTCGGAGCGGAGGCGGGTTTCTTTTTCACCGTGACAGTCAGGCGCAAGCCCATTTTGTCCGCGAGCTCGTACAGTTCCCGCACACGCCGCTGAAATTCCTCTTGCGCGCTCTCGTAGTGCCGTGGGGGACTCATGTGTTCTCGATCGCTTCGAGTTGCAGTAATACGTGCGACCGATCTAACCCTGCCAACACCAGAATCCAGCAAGCATGACGGACAGCTTCCTCACGCGTCATTGTCATTTTCGGTCTCAGAACTTGAATGTTGTCGCCCTTGACCGAAACCATTTGATCGTTGGACGTGTCCATAGAAATCTCCCTCAATTCGGAATATGGATTCGCCGCTCGTCCTGCTTCACGTTGGCGTAGCCGAGCTGCCAGGCGCGGCGCCGCAGGCTCACCCTGGATTGAAACATCATGGCAAAAAACTGCGTTTGGCATTCGTTCAACTCGTCCGCGCAGAGGAGAGACGAGCCGGTGCGCGCTTGAATCGTGAGCGCATCGCCGTGCGTCGTGACCAGATGGTCCGCCCAAGCCTTCGTGGGCCACATGGGAAAGCCCGCGCCGCAATGCTCGCAGTAGGACGTTTCCCCTTCGCAAATGTCCGCGATCCAGGAGTTCACCGGCACGCGCGCGTCCAGCTCTGGAGCGAAGGCCACGCCCGCGATTTGATTGTCGCGAATCCAGGGCGGCTCCGCCGCATCAGTGGCGAGTGGCGAGTGGCTAGTGGCTAGCTTTTCCGTCGGATTCATCGTGCCCGCACTTTCTTGATCGTTCGCTCGATCGCTTCTTTGATGTCTGTAGTGCAACCCCTGCAGAATTCTCGCGCTCCCTCAGTTTCAGTGTGAATATTTCCCGTTTGATCCTCATCCTCAGAACTTATTTCGATGAGGGTTTTGACGCGGTGAAGGCGGATCATGGGAATCTCGGCGCCGCAACCATCGCAAAACGTTTTTTGAGCCATCGATTTAGCCTTTCACGAATCACCAGTCACCAGTCACCAGTCACTCGGCTCTGCTTGGCATGTGCCAGCCGTCATTGCGGCCGTTGGGCCAGATGTGCGTGTACAGGCCGCCGAGCACGCCGTCCACCACATGCGGCGTGATCGTACGCGGAACCACCCAGATCGGCCCGGTGGCGAACGCGGGATTGCCGTGCGGCGGCAACGTGAGAGATACGCCGAGTAGCTGTTGAATCTCCGGGCCGTAGGGATGGTTCACGTCCACGAGCACGGTGCGCCCGGAATCGCTCAGAATGGCGTTCTGGCAATCGGCGTGTTCCGCGGCGTGTTTCTGCTTTTCGTCCGCGATGGCCGCGCGCAGGCCGTCGTTCAGCTTCGTGGATTCGGCCAGCTCGGCGCCCACTTGCCGGCGCATCTCATCGAACCGGATCATGCCCGGTATTGAGCCAAGGATTATGCCGAAGATGATCAACGCCACCGATCCCCTAAGTTTCCGATAAGGATTTTCCACGGGACTCCTTTACCGCAAAAGCGCCCCTTACCGGGGCCTTTTGCTCAGCGTTTCCACTTGCTTGGCACTCTTTCCAGGTCCGCGAGGCGGCGATTGAAACTGCCGAGCCACGTGCCCACTTTGCCGCTCCAGCGCCACAGCCGGTCTATACGCCACGCCAGAATCAGAAGCACGAAAGTGTTCAGTGCAGCGTAAACCGTGATGGCGTCTTGGAATTTCACTAGTCACCAGTCACTAGTCACCAGTCACGGGTTGAGCGTGCGCCAAGACCATCCCGGCGAACGCGCTGCGCCTGGCCACTACGCGGCGGTCGAAGTCGGCGGCTCCGGTTTTGGCGCGTAGTCGGCGGGGACTCCCGGATTGAGTCCGAGGCGCTCGAGCGCGCCCGGCGTCGTCGCTTCCGGGTCCTTGGACGCTCCCGCGAGTTCCGCGATCAATAGCCGCATCTGATCCGCGTCGGCCGTCTCCAGCCGGTTCACCAGCGCCACGAATTTGATCCCCTTGGCGCTCACGCCTTCCCAAACGCGGAAATTCAGCCCTTGCCAGATCAGCGTCTTGCTCGTGCTCTCGATTGTGGCTTTCATGGAACCCCCTAGAAAGTTTAGAGTTTACAGTTGAGGGTTTAGAGTTTTGGCCCTCAACTCTTAACTCTCGACTCTTGACTAACTGCATCTCTTGCGCTTGAAACCAATCCTCAAGCCGGATCGTCAGATCGTGGCCGATCCGGAGAAATCGCCGCCACGCCCACATTTGAAGTTTCGCGGAGAGGTTTTGTGCGATCGTACTCATAAAATTGATCTTCCTTCCGCCTGGCCACTTCTTTCATCAGTACGTCCCGGATCCACGACGAGAGTGAACGCTGCTCCGACGCTGCATAAGCCTTCCAGTTCGCAATTTCCTGCGGCCGGGCTGAGAAGTTGCAGTAGAGCCATTCGCCCGTGGCCGTCGTTCGTGGTTTTTGCTGTTTCTTCGCTTTTGCCATTTCCGTTTTTTCCGCCTCTTGCCAGGCAAGAGAGAGTATGCGCCTGACAACGAATATTGTCAAGGTCTTTTTAATTACAGTTGTGGAAATGTCGGCTAACCCCTTGCGGGACAGAAAGAAAGAAAGAGAAAGTAAGTCAACTGCTCTCTCCACAGAGTGACGAAAATTATGGTGTATTTCTTACCGTGTTTCGTCACTTGGGGGGTGCGGGAGAGAACGGTGGGCTTTACTGTGGAAAACTCGCCGAAGGTGCGTGGAATCACACACTTGCCAAATGCCCACCTAAATGCCCACAAATGCCCAAAAAGCCCAAATGCCCACAGGGGGTGGGCATTTGGAACATACTGTGTGCGTTGGAGTTAGGCTCTAAATGCCCACTTTCCCACTCTCTACGCGCGCGCGCGAGGCAGGGAGATACCCCTTCGCCGTTTCTTCGGGGGTGGGCATTTAAGGGAGGGTGATTCGTGACTTGTGATTCGTGACCTGTGGAAAATCCTCTTCGCTCAACTTCTCACGTTCCATGAGGCAAGTCCACGCGCCTTGGCTCGTCAATCGGAACACGAAATCGCCGCCGGTTAGCGGACCGCCGTTGAGCCTCACGGCATCGCCGGTGGCGACCATTTCCATCCAGTCGGCGTAATCGTCGTGGGTCTCCCCGGCAACGAAGTGGTTGCGATAGGACTTCCGCCCGCGATTCGGCAGGCCTAATGCGTGACGCCCAAGCTTGAATTGTTTGACGGTCACAGTTGCTCGCTGATGCCGGACGCGGTGTACATCGCTAACCCGCCGCGGCCTTTTTTTCCGCCGCTTACTTTGCGGATCAGGTGCTGCGTGAGCCACGCCTTGATCCGCCGCTGGGCGCTGGTGCGGGAGATGTTCATCACTTCCATCAGCGTGCGGATGTTCCACTCCGTGTCCATCTCTTCGATGGCGTTGGCCAGGCCGTCGCCATCTTCCAGGGACTCAAGCCGCACCGGATTCGTGGACGCCAGATCCAGGATCATGCGCATGGGATCGACGCTGGGGCCGAGCTTGTTGTCCACTTCGATTTCCACGTGGCTGATGTTGCCCGTCATCGTCTTGCGCTTGAACTGGATCATCACGTTGGCCCAGCCCGGGAAATTGTAGCTGCCGGCGGCGGCGTTCATCAGGTCCGCGTCTTTTTTGTTTTCGTGGTGGACGAGCACAATGGCCGCGCCGGTCACGTCCCGGATGGCGTCGATCATTTCCAGAAATTTACTGGTGTCGGTGGGGCTGTTCAGGTCGCCGTGGCCCTCGAAGATCCGGCGCAGCACGTCCAGGACGATCATATCGGCCTTGAAATCAAGCGCCTGCTTGACCAGCTTTTTGCACCACTGCGGCGTGAAGCCCGTAAAATCGGAACGCTTCACGATCCATACGTTTTCCTGCGCGCAGTTCATAAACTGCGACGTGGACATAAAATCCCGCACACGCTTCTGCACGGCCGCGTCGGGGTCCTCCACCTGCACCAGCATGGTTTTCACCGGGCGTTTCACTTCCAGCTTGCCCATGGCGCGCTCGGTTTCCACCGTGGCGGCCAGGGCCAGGCCCGTAGTGAAAAAACTTTTCATGCGGTGCGGCAGGGCCACGATCATCACCGAAGCCCCGCGGGGCACGAGGCCTTCGATCAAATGCTCCTGCGGCGGGAATTCCATTTTCAGGAAATCGAGCAGGGAGCTGCCCAGATGCCCGTTACCGTTTCCGTTCCCATTCGTGGGCAGGAGCGCGCCGGCTTCCATGGTGGCCTTGAATTGTTCCTCAAGATCCTCGGGGCTTACCGAACCCTCGAGCGCTCTGCGCTGCACGAATTCCGTTTCGCGGATCAGTTTCCGCAGGCGCGCTTTGGTTTGCACGATGTCCGCGTAGTGCGCCAGGTTGGCGATCGCGGGGCGGCCGTCCATCAGCGCATCGATGTAGGCGGGCCCGCCGGCGAGCTCCAGCGTCTTGGCCTGGGAAAGCCACTCGATCACGTGGATCGAATCCATCGGCAATTCATCCTCGTGCAGCGCCAGGATGGCGTCATAAATCTTTTTGTGGTTCACGTGGTAAAAATATTCAGGCACCAGCTTATCGGCCACGGATTCGAGGGCCGAATTCTGCAGCATGATTCCGCCCAGGATAGCGCGCTCCGCTTCGATGTTGTGCGGCAGTTCGGGAGCGGTTTGCGTGGCGGTGGAACTGCGGCTCATGCGGAAACCCCGGCTTGCCCTGACGAAGGAAGGGAGGCACGAGGCACGGAGGCAGGAACGGCTGGCTTATAGCAGCGGGCGATCCATTGCGCGAGAGAGTAGGGAATCTTGGCGATTTCGGCGGATGCGGCTTTGCGCGCTTTGCTTTTGCTGCCGTGCCTGCGAGCCATTGGATTTGTGTCAAGTTCGATACCGTTCGGCGTGAATCCCTTCACGCCTTCCAGCCGCCAATGCGGAGAGACTTCGCCCGTCTTGGCGTGACGGCTCCAATCCTGTCCTGGAATCTTGTGGAAGTTTGTCGCGCCATCGGAACGGTGTGTGACTCCCGCCTTCATCACTTGCCGAAACGTGACCGGCATGAGCGCGGGCACATCGCCCCAGAGATAGTACGAGCCGAAATGCCAGCGCGCGCGCCCGACCCATCGTTGCGCGCCCACGACGTTTTCCACGACGAGTGGAATGTATCGCCCCGCCGCTTCGCCTGCTTCGCGCTGGATGCGGAAGCAGGCGTTGAATAGTTCGATGAAGTTGTGCGGCGGGCCTATCGCGTTCAGCGCCTTGGCGCGCTTCCACGGCATGGCGCGATAGCTCGGCTCCTGGCACGGCGGCGAAGCCACGATGCACGCCGCGTCCGCGAGTTGCGAGCCGTGAATGCTGCGCACGTCCGCTAGGATCAATTCGCCGGGATAGGTGCCCGTGCCGTAGTCGTGCTTTTCGATGTCGTAGCCGATGCAGCGGAACCCTTCGGAGAGAAAGCCTTCGGCCCAGCCGCCGAGGCCGCAGTAAAGGTCATAGCAAATCGGAAGTCCAACGCGAGAAGATAATTCGCCTAGGGTAAGTTTTTTCATTTTTGCCAGGACGAAACCGGGGCGCCGCCTGGCAAGGTTGAGCGCCCCAGTTCCCTCGTAAGAGCTCGAACCCTTCGGCGATACGACGCGCTCAGGGCAAGCGGGAATGAAGCTACGCAATGCGCGGCGCGCGGTCAAGAAAAAATCGGCGTGTGTGTCCAATCAGTTTGTGGAAAAGCTGTGCGGAAGTGGATTTCAAATCTCAAATGTGAAATGTCAAATGTGAAACAAAACGCCCCGCGCGATGGTCGAACCACCTAAGGCGCGGGGCGGTCAAAGAGGCTTGCTACTGCCTATCCCCTTGAAATCTACCCGGTGCACGGTTTCCCGTGCAACGGGGGAAAGAGTACACCTAGACGGGCCGAACTACAACGCCTTCGACGTAAACAGGCGTCTTGCATCGCAGACAATACGTGTATCCGATGGGGATTCTTCGCCCGACGTAGTGCAGAATCCTTCCGCCCATCTGCACATCGCGCGCAGGGATGTCGATGATCATGTCATCGCGGATCACCGCGTCATGTCCCTTAAGGGCGCAAACGAGCCAAGCTAGTTTCACGGATCAGCCTTATCGCAAAAGCGCCCCTTGCCGGGGCCTTTTGCTCAAACTATGCCGCTCGTCGGCGTGGCCGCTTTTTCCAGTTCGGCGTTTTCCTTGGCGATCTTCAGGAATTCCTCGATGATCGCCGGGAGGCGCGGATCGTCGGCCACTTCCGTCAGGAGGGCGGCGCCGAAGTATTGCATCTGCGCTTCGCGGCTCTTGAAAAACGCGAGGAGCTGTTCCTTGGAAAACTTCACCAGCTCGTCCAGGATTTCAGGCCAGGCGTTGCGCAGGTAGTCGTACATATCCTGCCCGGTGGATTTGGGATTCTTGATGCCCATCACCAAGCGGTGCAGATGCGACTGCGCGATGATCGCCTGCGCCACTTCGGGCGTCACGGCGGCTTCGCTAGTGGCGGAAACGGCAGGCGCCGGTGAGGTATTCGGCGTTGCCGTTCCCGCCACTCCCGCGCCAACGGGTTGCGAAGGCGCAACATCGATCACATTCGGATCGCCCGGCTTCATCTCGCCGCGCTGCAGGCGAATGGTGCGCTCCTGCGCTTCGGACGTCTTTCTGAATTCACTGAGCCCCTGCACCATGCGGTCCACCAGCATGGGCAAGTTCGACGCGAACGTCGATGCCAGGTCCGCCTTGGGCACGCCGCTGGCGATCAGGCCGGAAGTTTTTAGCGTGGTGATCAGGGAGAGGATTTCTTCCACGCCTTTTTTTTCGGGCGAGCCCACGACGCCCAGTTCCTTGAGCACGCGAATCGTATCGAGCAGCCCGTGCTCAGGGGAAGCGCCCACGCCCAGAATCTCTTTCGCGTTACGCAGCGTGGCCAGCGGATCCTGCGCCTGCGGAATCTGGCTTTTGATCAGGCTCATGGCTTCCGTGGCCGCCGTCATCATCATCTGCATCTGCATGCGCATGAATTCGGGATTGGCGTACATGCGCATGGCCTCGAGCGCTACGGACTCGGAACCGGTCGCGCCGTTCCCGTTGCGCGGAACACTGTTCACGATGGGTTGGCCTTCGAGCTCCAACGTGTAGCGGCCTACGAGGCTCTGTTTCTTGGGCGGGCCATAAAGCCACATCACGTATTTTCCTCCGCCGAAGCGCGCGCGCACGTCCTCTTCGGTGAATGGCGCGCTGAACGTGTTGTCGACGGGCGCGGGGCCGCGCTCCCACTTTTCGCCGGCGCGGTAGACGCGCATGATGTGCTCGGCCCAAACTTCCTTAGTCATGGCGTTTACGACTACTTCCCAGTCTCGATCGTAGAAAGCGGTCGCTTTTGCATCGCCGGACGAATCGCGCGGCGGCAAAACTTCGGATTCAATCGTCTTACGAAAACGGGTTCCAGGTGCGGGCTGCGTCATCGTGGCCACTCGGAAAGCCTCATTTCTCTTGCAGGATCATGGCTAGTAAAGCACAGGAGTGCGCGATTGTCACCCTTACAAGGAATTGCCGTAGTCATTGGAGTAAATGATTGAACACAATGACATTACTCTTTCGCACCGCGCCGCCGCGGGCGCAGAATCGCGGCCATGGGAATTTTTACGACCGAGGCGCCCGGGGTTTTGTATTCCGCGGCGCTCGAATCCGGCGATGGCGGCACGGCGCAAACCATCGCCATGCTGCGCAACCTCGTGGACGCCGCGTGGAAAGACCCCTTCGTCAACCGCACGGCCATCGAAATCATTCGCAACGCGGGCGTGCAGCCCTTCGACCTGTGGGGGCAGGTTCGCGCGATTTACAATTACGCGCGCTCGTTCTACTTCGTGAACGATCCCATCACCAAGGAAGCCGTGCGCCCCACGCGCGACCTGCTCGAGCTGAAAGCCGGCGACTGCGACGATATCAACGGCAACGTGCTGCCCGCGCTCCTGGGCACCATCGGGTTCGAAGTGCGGCTCGTCACCGTGGCCAGCGACCCGAACGTGCCCGATGTGTTCTCCCACGTCTACTGCGAAGCCTTCATTGACGGCCAGTGGTACCCGCTGGACGCCGCGCGCCCCAACGCCACGATCGGCGTAGCGCCGTCGTTCTTCTATCGCCGCGCATGGTGGAGTCTTTCCGACGATTCCTACGGCGATTATTCGACGGATGCCGATGGCGCGATGGCCGGATATGTGCCCCGAACGGTGCACGGGCTCGGCAGCGTCACTTCCGACGTGGCCGCGATCCTCACGGACGCATCCGGCGCGCTGAAATCCGTGGGCGGGCAGACGGTGCAGCAAGTGCTTGGCCCGGCGATCGGTCCGGGCGGCTCCGCGCAGATGACGCCGCCGGCCGCGCAGCCGTTTCTTTCCAGCGGCCTCGGCGAATTGCTGGTGGTGGGTGGAATTGGATTCGCACTCTGGCTTCTCATGAAGGATTAAGAGCGAGACAGACGAGCGATCTTAAAATCATGTACGCCCCACTCTCAACTCGAAACGAAAACGGGATGACTCCAGGACTGCGCGGCCTCGGCTTCCTCGGCGATGCGTCTCTCCCACTTTCGCCCACCGACGCGATCAACGAAGCCATCAAGGCGTATTCCGGTTCACACCTGAATCCCGCGCAAACGCAAAATCAAGCCTGGCTTGCCGCTGCGGAATCGGCTGTGGCCAACGCCAATATCGACGTGACTGGCGGTTTCGGCCCGGACTGCGCCGGGCAAACCGCGCAGCCGCTGAATCTTTTGCAGACGGCCAGCGGTATTGGACTGAGCGCGGCAGGCGCGACTACAGGCGTTCTCGCCGCCACGAGCTTGATTCCCGCGGCAGCGGTGCCCGTGGTGGGATGGATCATCGCCGGTGTCGGCGCGATCATCGGCATGATCGAAGCGATTTTCCAGCACCACGCGCAGGCCGTGAAGCGCGACCTGGCTTTCGGCTGCTCCGCGATCCCCGCGGTGAACAACGCCATGGCCGTGATCATCAAGGGCGTGCAGGACGGAAATATTCGGCCCGCCGACGCGGCGAATTCGTTAGAGACAGTTTACTCGCAGTTCATGGCCGCCGGCGGCGCATCGGGCAGCGCGTCCGGTCCGGGGGGAATCCCCAGCGGCGGAAAAGCCATCAACGATTCACCGTTCTGCAATTCCAATTGCGAGCTGAGCCTGGTGGTGTACGCCATGGTCCTGTACTGGACCGCGCAATTCCAGGCACAAGCCGCGCAAGCCGCAGCCGTGGCCGCCGAATCCGCCGCGCAGAGCGGCACATCGCAGGGCGGATCCGGCGTTCCCGGAATCTTTGCGCCGGCGCCTGCGGGCGCTTCCGGTTTGTCTGCGATTCCCGCGTGGGCATGGATCGCGCTGGCCGCAGTCGGCGCATGGGCGGTGGCGGGATGATTTTCACCAGTCACCAGTCACCAGTCACCAGTCACGGGGTTTCTTCCTGATGGCCTACGCGCGGCTCAATACGCGAAACATCAACGCGCTGCACCCGAACTTGCGTGGCCTCGGCGCGTACGCCGCGCTTTCCACGCGCGAAGATGCGGGCTTGCGGCCGGGCATGCGCGGCCTGGGCGATTCGCCACTCACGAATATTTCTTTCGGCCCGGGCGGACAATTCGCCATCAGCACGGCCACGGTGCCCACGCAGACGAGTCTGTGGGATCAGGCGCTCACATGGTTGAGCGGTTCCACATTCATTCCCGGCATGCCCAATTCGATTTTCGCCATCGCCGCGGGTGTGTTCGTAGTGGCAAAAGTTTTCGGAGGGCGCCGTTAGGCCCCGGTAAGGGGCCTCGGACAAAAAATGGCATACGCCGCACTAGACTCGCCGCTTCCCGGACTCACCGTTTCGCCCACGGGCGAGCGGTGCTGCGGACTCCGCGGCTATCAGCCGGGCGCGCACGCGCTGCTCGGAATGCTGGGCGACACGCCGATTTTCGATACATCGTCCACAGATCCTACCGGCAGCCTGATCGATCCCACCGCCATCGATCAGCCAGCGCCGATCATCGATTTGACGCCGCCGATCGAAACGCTCCCTCCCATCATCGACACCACGTCTCTGCCGCTGCCGAATCAGCTTTCGCCTTCGGTTTATTCCAGCTATCCGGCCAGCGTGGGCACGGAGTTCACCAGCAACGGCGATGGCACCTACACGAACATTCAGACGGGCCAAACGGTTCCCTACACGATTGCAGAGCAGCTTACCGCTGCTACCACCGGCGCGGCGACGTCCGCGCTGGACACCGCGGCCACGGGACAGAACCTGACCATAACCGATGCGAGCGGCGCGACGTCGAGCGTCAACACAAACAACCTCACCGTGGCGGCGCAGGCGCTGCAGGCCGCCGGGCAGCTCGTGAACGCCGCCGGAAAACTGACGTCGCAGGGCCAGGCGCTTTTGAACGGCGGGAACCTGTACAAGCCCGCGCCCGTGAGCACGAATCCGTTTTCCGGCGCCATGGCTTCGCTTACGTCGTGGTTTTCCGGATCGACTGGCGGATTCCCGAACGTGGCGATCCTGGGCGTGGGACTCGCGGCGGTGTTCATCCTTCCGTCGCTCATGTCCGGGAAAAAGAGGCGGCGCTAGTGTTAGCCATCAACCATCCCGCGCTCGGCGCCGCGCTCTCCGTCGATCCACTCGCGCGGATGTCCCCGCCGGATTATCGAATCATGCAGCCAAGCCCGATTCGCACATTTCCCGTCACGGCAGCGCCGCCCACGGCCACACCACCGGAACCGCTGCAAAAGCCAATCACGCAACCTGAACCGCCGGTGTCGACGGGATCGTCCGCCGCGCCCGCATCCGGCGCGCTGCCCTTCACGCAATCCGTTCAGGGTGAACCAATCGACGTGTCCAACATCATCGATCCCGTGACGGGCGTGACCTACGCGGGATACCTCACGCAGGACGCGCAAACGCTCTATCAGTCCGGTTCTCTTTTGACGGGCGGAAACGTACTCACGCCGCAAGGCTCCGCGCTGGCCGCGCAGGGCGATTTGATCCAGGGCACGCCAGCCCCGTCGCCCGCACAAGTTGCGCAAGCGCAACCGGCCGCCGTTGCGTCCGGCACGGATTTCTTTTCTTCCATGATGAATTGGCTCACGGAGGAAACGCTGTGGACCGGCGTGCCTAACGGAGTACTGGCCGCCGGCGGCGTAATCGCCGCGTCCTGGCTGTTCGGGAAGAAACGAGGGCGCCGCTGATGCTGTTCCCGAACCATCCTGCGTACGCTGAGATTCGCGCCGGCATGGGCGACCTGGGCTATCAGCCCGGCGCGCACGCACTCTTGGGTTACACCGCGCCCGCGCATGATCTTGGGGACTTCTCCGCATCGATGGAAAACGCCGCACTGGATTCCAATGCGGGAGTCACGGTCAACGATATCGAGCTTCTGAATTCGCTGGGCGCGACGGATCAGGATTTGACAAACCTGATCAATGGCAACATCACGCTCACCGCGCTCTACGCGCAGTACGGCGTCACGATTCCCGGCGGCGGTGGAGTCGTTCCCACTACGGCCACGAGCACGCCCGTGACGCCCGCATCCGCATCGATTACGCCCGCGCCGCCATCGCAGCCGCAGGGCCAGCTTCCCACCGGCAGCCAGTTCAGCTACACCGGCGGATGGAGCCCGATTCACGGCAGCGTGGGCGACGTCCAAGCGGCGCTCAGTTCCAAACTGCCGGGCAGCGGCATGCAGCTCGTGGCGTTCAACTCCACGGGATCATCGCTGCTGGGCGTGGGCACGGCGGGATTCACGGCTACAGTCGCCGTCACGGGCGTAGGCTTCGCGCTACTCAGCGATGCGCAATCCATCGTGGTGACCATCGTGCAAAGCGTGATCGGCACGGGCAACCTGACCACGAATCAGATTTCGCTCGTTTCCACGCCGTCGACGCCCGCGGCAGTGGCCGCCGCAAACGCAGCGGCGGGCAATCCGATCGTCTGGCTCGAATCGAACGCCATCTACATCGCCGCGGCGGTCGCGGGTTTGGTTTTTCTGAACAATTTCACGGGGAAGCGCCGATGACTTCACATCCGAAACCGCACCATCATCCAGCACCCGTACATAAGGAGAAAGCCATGAAGATCGAAGAGTTTCAACCCGGCGATGAAGTGCTCGTCAATGAAGGCGGCAGCGAAATCGAGGGCGTAGTGCGCTCCATCCAACTGGTCAAGAATCTGGTGGACGTGCAGCTTTACAAGCAAGGCCACTTGAAACACGGGCTGACCGTGGCGTTCCCGCCGGAACAAGTGATATTGCGCAGCCACGAAAAGGCGGCTTCGGCCTAAACGAAAAAGTCAACGGAAGCTACGTATATTAAGCGCATGACTGCAAGAAAGAAAAATCCGGCGGAACTGGTGCTCATGGGCGCCAATCCGGCGGAGCTCGTGGTGATGGGCGGAAACCCCGGCGCACGCGCGCGGCGAGCGCGCAAGAAAAACTCCAGTGGACTTGCCGGCGCTTCCGAAGTGTACGAGGAATTCCACGGCGAGCCGGGAAAGCACGTGGACACCTACATCGAACCGGAGCCGCGCCCCGCGAACCTCGGCCAGCTTGGCGTGCTACGCAAATTGCAGGTGAAGCGCACCGGCGGATGGAAGTGGGGCGAGTTCGATTTCATCGGCAAGGATGTGCAGGTCGCCGGGAACGTCGGCCACTCGCAGATTTATTTCGTGGGCGGGGATCAGAAAGTGACGCGCGGGCAACTGACGCACCTGGGCGTGGACAATTCGAAAGAAATGATCGACCTGGGCGAGTGCATGGAAATCGAGTATCGCGCGAAAAAAGCGCACGTGGATGGGATCGAATCGAACTACTACCACCAGTTCGGATACGTCACGGGCCGCCGTCCCCGGCTCATGTACGACCGCCGCGGCCCGCAAGGCCGCCTGTTCCTGGTGGGCGGGGAATACACCATCGAACCGGAAGGAATCGTGAATTGATGCTGCTCCGAACGTGGGCAGGCGGCTATGTCGACTCGAAACGGCATTGCCTCGGGAAAAAGATTTGGTTTTACTGGGCACTCGGATGGTTTCGCAAGTGGTTTTGTAGAGGGAGTGTGGAGCATTCATGCTAGCGGGAACTGAACACGGAATCAGCAATGCCAACATCGTGCTGGGCGCGGCGAAGGACCTAGATTTCTCGCTGCGCATCAAACGCGAGCGCATCGCCGCTGGGCCTGGCCGCGGCTACGTGGTGCAGGGAATTACCGAAACGATTTATTTCGAGCCGGACAAGGGTTGCCGTTTGCCCCTGTGGAAAGCGGAGAAAGTCGGCCGGCGCATCTACTGGCCTGAAAATGGTCCGGTGATCGCGCGATCGATCCCGGAAGGGGATTTGCTGCTCGTCACGCGCTTGCCGCTGCGCCGTGGCTTGGCCGCGCTGCCGGATGTGCCCGATCCGAATCGCCCGGAGCAAAACCCGTATCTCGTCGATCAGCACGGGCAATCGCACCTGGCCGAAGGCGAAAAGGAACGCGAAGCGCCGAAGATTCCGCAACTGCTCGAGGAAATTGCTTCGGCCAAGTTCAAGAATTTTCTGGTGATTCATCCCGTGGCGCAAATCATTGTGGTGGGCACCACGGGGAAAGCCACCTGGGGCGCGCTGGGCAGCTACAAGATGCCGATTTCCTCGCTCAGTTCGTTTGACGGCACGAAGATGGCGCTGCTTGTCGATCCCTACACCGGGGAAATGTTTTTTAAGGGCGGACGATACGACATCTCCGACCAGATCGATTTAGATGCGGTGCGGCGCGATCCATCCGTTACGCCGCAAATAAATTTGGGAGCCGGAGGTCAGTAGCAAAAAGGCCCCGGTAAGGGGCGCTTTTTGCGAATTAAAAAATGATTGTCCGGCTCGTCAATCCGACGTATGACGCTCGCCGGCGTCGTCACGTCCGCAAGGAAAATCACGGCGGGGAAGGAGGAATTTCTATGGCGCATCACAGACATCGCAATCCCTTTGCCGCGGGCAGCATCAACGCCCTCGCGGTGAAAGTCGCCGGAGGTATCGGCGGACTCGTCGCCTCGTCCGCCGTTCCCAGCATGATCAGCCCGTCGCTTTCGACCGGCTGGGCGGGCGTGGGCATGGCTTTCGGCGTGGCCTTCCTCGGTTCGTGGCTGCTCAACAAAATGAGCAGCAACGCGAGCGAAGGTTTCCTGATTGGCGGTTCGGTGCAGGCGGTTTCCCGTGCCATCACCATCGTCACGGGCCGAACGCTTGTCAGCGCGTCCATGGGCCAGTACGGACCGTTGAATTTCACGATCCCGACGCCGGCCTATCAGTCGCAGCCCGCGATCGCCGCGTCCGCTTCCAAGACATCCGGAAGCAAGAGCGCAGTCACGCCGGCGGCCGCAGCCGCGATGGGAATGCTCGGTCCCCGTCGCAGCTATTCGAAATTCGTGAGCTAGAACCCGCGAAGCGTTCCGAAAACGGAACGCTTCGCGGCCAACGTTCCCGGCTAAGGGCCGGGAGAAAGGAAGTACAAAGCAAATGGCAAGAAATCTGAACACAAAACGCTTTGCGCATTTGCAGGAAATTTCGGCTCACGAAATCGGGCGTCCCCGGTTCCGCCTGCGGAACATGCTGGCGGCCGGGCTCGGCGACTTCGTGGTTCAGCCGGAATGGGATTACTACGGTGTGGCCGTATCCACGGCGGTAGTGAAGCAAACGCTGTTCTCTATCGTGCAGAACAATAACTTCACCATCACCGGCGGCGCCACCGTGGCCAAAACCCTGCAGATGACGAGCATGGTGCAGCCGAACCAGTTGCAGGCGCCCGAACGCATGTTGGTCCGGGGCATCACCTGCGTGCTGGATAACCTCTGCAACCAGACCGACGCAATCAAGTTTGGAAGCCAGACGATCGTGAACTTCTTCATCTCCACGAAGTCGTTCTTTGTGATCGCGCACTTTCTCAAGCTTCCGGCGGGCGGCGGCATCTGGGCGCAGCAATTCGGCGCCACGGCGGCCAGTACCATCATCGGTCCGGTGGGCAACGGCATGCCGAGCGAGCATCAGGGATTCCGCCTCACGGATCCCGGTTGCGACGGCACTCCGGGCGTCGACCAGTTCCCGAACATCGACGGCATTTTGATCGCCCAGCAACAGGCGTTCAAAGTGGAAGTCGATCCGACGCTGGCGGCCTGGGCGCAGTCCACGGGATTCACCACCAACGCGAACAATACCGTGCCCATCGGCACCGGCATCAACGCGTGGGTGTATCTCGAGGGGCAGAAAGCGCGTGCGGTGCTCTAGTTGGAAGTCGAAGCTGTTCGGCGTGTCTCGCCGGGACTCCTACGGGAGACATGAACCGAGCAGGCAAATCGAGCAGCTTCGATTCCCAACTCATGTTCCGACATTGCGGGCCGTTGACGCGAAGGCGTGTCGGCCCGCACGCATTACACCGGACGGTGGCGATCCGCCTTCGCGCCCAACAAAACGGGCGCTTCGGCGCGACGTGGGGGAATTTCGATGTCTACGCAAGCGCCGGCACTGACGCAGGATCAACTGAATTCGCTGCAGCAAGACCCGCAAATCATGGAGCTCGGCGGGCAGCTTTATATCGCCAAGCTGTTTCACTACATCGTCAATCTGACGCACGCGGGGAACGACACTCAAAATCAATCGTTCCAGATTGACTCCGACGCCGATTTCCAGCTCCTGATGCTGATGGGCACGGCCACGAGCAGTTCGCTCACCGTGCAGGTAACGGAGGGCAGCGCCGGCGGCCTGGCCTGGCAGAGCAATCCCGTGAATTTCCTCAACTTCGTGGGCACGGCGCAGAATCCTTTCCCGGCGGGAATGATTCCGCAGCTCATGCCGAAAAAGCGATCGTACAAAGTGACCACGATCGATTCGAGCGGCAGCGCCAACACGGTGCAGATCGATTTCTGGGGCTACAAGCTGTATCCGGCGGCCATGGCCGCGCAGCTCGGCGCATTGCCGTCGCAGAACTAGAAGGGTTAGCCGGGGGCGGTTCAATGGGCCGCCATTCGACGGGTTTTTAACCCGCGCTCTATTGCCCGCGTCCGGGCACCCGGCACAGTGAACGAAAGTATAGGAGAGAGCGAAAGGCCCCGGCAAGGGGCGCTTTCGCGGTAAAAAATGATTAACCCTTGGACACAAGGAAGAGTGCCCGGCGTGCCGATGAATCCCACGCTGGGCGCGTGGCTCGTCAAGCGCAAGATGGCCTCGCCGGCGTGGAGCATTCCGCAGTGGGTGCGGCTCTCGCTGCAGGGCGCGCACCTGTACTGGTATCAGTTCCCAGAGCTCACGCTCACCTCCGGGCAGACCGACCTGACGCGAGTGACCGTGAGCGAGGATTTCTGGGTGACGGCCATCATGGGCCGCGGATCGCGGGATTCCATCAATGGCCAGGGCAGTTTCCGTTTCCAGATCACCGAAGATTTGGGCGCCTACAAATATTCGAAGTACGGCCAGAATCAAGGCAACTTCGCGCCCACCGCGCTCGAGCCGGGATTGATTCGCTTCCCGCACTTCATCCCGGCCGGATCGCCCGTGGTGTGCAAGATTCAAAATCTGGACGGCAGCCACACCAACATCGTGGACCTGTGCATGTTCGGCTATTCAACGTGGTGGCGGCAATAGGAGAGAGCGAAAGGCCCCGGCAAGGGGCGCTTTCGCCTTAAAGATGACCCCCTTGGAGGAGTTGATCAGCATCATCGATGGGCACTGGGGATTCCCAAGCGACGTAGCCGCCCGGCGCGTGCGGGATTGGGCACGGGACAAGTCGCCCGCCGAAATTACGGAGATGCTGCGCAAGTCGCGCATTCAGCACGGGATTCAGTGAGGAGCGAAAGGCCCCGGTAAGGGGCGCTTTCGCGGTAAGAAAGTAAAATCATGGCCTACGACAAACTTTTCGCCGATCCTTCGGACGCAGCGGGAGAACCGAACGTGACGGACGCCGCTGCCTCTTCGATTCGCGCGTCCACGTGGCCGTACAGCCGCTACGCGAACGTGAACCTTGGCCCGAAGCTGCTCCTGCGTCCCCCGCCATCCCCGGCCACTACGGACGATCCGCTGATCGCTTCGGTGAACGATCTACAGGCGGTGATGCAGCAAATCCAGCGCGCCACGCGGCTGATTTCCGCGCCCTGGCTGATCGAGCCGCCGGACTCGGAATCGTTTCACTTTAGCGCGGGGATCGCCGTGCCCGCGATCAGCGCCACCACGTTTACCACCGTGCTTTCCGTGCTCTGCCCTCCGGGCCGCAACGGCGTGGTGAAGAAAATCGCTAACGTGATCGTGGGCGGCGCCTGGGCCGACTTCTCCGGGGATGCCATCTGGCAGATCGTGCGCAATCCTGGCGCGCAGGCCAATCTGGGCGGCTACGCCGAGCGGAACTACCAGAACGTGCAGGCATCGCTCGGCCTGATCAATCAGCCCACGCAGATTTCCGGCATCCGCATCTTTGAAAACGACGTGATCCAGTGGGTGCTGCGAAACAACGCGCTGCCCACGAACATCAATGCCGGCGCGCTCCTGAGCGGCTATTTCTACCCGCGCACCTGGGACGATCAGTTCGACGCGGCGGATAATCCTGTGGCGTGGTAGCGATCCGAAACGGATCGCTATCGCGCCGAAGCCCGCCATGGTTAGCGGCGGGCGAAGGCGGATTCCATATGGCACGTAAACTCAACATTCCGAAGGCGGCTCAGATTCGCGGCCTCCGCAAAGCCATCGCCAACCGCAAGACGCCGCGGCAGTTCATCCCATCGCTGAAAAAGCGCCTGGCGAAGCTGACGGCAGTCTTTATCCTTGCTTCCTGTCTCTTACCTCTTGCCTCGGTAGTCCACGCGCAAGCCCCGGTCTCGATCATTCCCACGCAGCAAATCCTTGCGCCTTCAGGAACTCTCTGCAATGCCGGCCCACTTATTTTCCCGGTCCAAAATCGGAACCAGACTCAGCATTACGCCTACATCAAAACTGTCAACGTCACGAACCTCGTGATGCAGATTCAGGGAGTCGACGCGAACGGGAATACCTACGTCATTTCCGACACATCGATGAGTGCGCAGTCCGTCACTGGAAGTAATTCCTCGCTGGAAGGCAGCGGCTATTTCCCCACCGTTCAGGTGTCAGTGAGCTGCCTCCCTGCAACCGGCACTTTTTCGCTGAATTATTCCGGTTCACAGGCGACTACGAATGTGAACGTGGGCAGCTACCTGATTTCCCAGCAAGACAAGGCCGTAGCCTCGCTTTCGAATGCAGGTGCGACGTACGCGACGCCATTCTTTTCTTCGCCTTATGGAAGCTCGTACGGAACGCTCTATTTTACCTACAGCGCCACAGGTCCGGCCGGATCCCAAATCAATGTGTTTTGTGAAAATCAGAACGGAACCGGTCCGCTATACACGTTCAATTTGGCAACAGGAACATCTCTGCAAACTTTCACTGTTCCGCCGGGTCCTTGCTCAAACATCGAGATTCAGTATTCGACGGGCGGAGCAAGTTCAACCACCTACATACTGGACATGATTTTTCTCACTCCCGGTGCAACGGCAACAAATTCCTACACGCACATCACGGGCACGACGGCCACCGTCGTGAAGGCTGGCCCGGGCGTGGTGCATACCGTCGTGGTGGGCACGCCCGCGGCGGGCACGATCAGCCTGTTTGACCTCGTATCTGGAAGCTGCACGGGCACGCCCGCCACGAACGTGGTTTCCGTGATCACGGCCACGTCCACGTTTCCCGCGGCGCCGGAAATCTACGATGTGCTGTTCAATAACGGCATCTGCGTGAAGGCCAGCGCCACGATGGACATCACGGTCAGTTCTCAGTAGCGCACTCTATGTGCGCATGCCAGTAGGGAAGGGGAGAGTATGAGAAAAAGTTTCCTTTGCGCCCTGGTACTTGCCGGGGCGTTTCTTTTTGCGCCCGCCGCTCAAGCGCAGTTCACCACCGTCACGGCCACGGTTCAGGATCCCAACGGCATCCCCTACGCCGGCGCGGTGCTGAACGCGGTGCTCGTGCCCAGCACGGGCGGCGGCTACACGCTCAGCGGGCAGCCCTACGCCGGACGCATCGGCCCTGTGACGCTCGATTCCGCCGGGAAATTCATCGTAAATTTCGGGGACGTGACGCTGATCACTCCCGGCAGCCCGCAATGGCAGATCACCATCGATTCCGCCGCGGCCACTATCGCCGGGCCGCTAGGCACCGGCCCGCAGTCCTTCACGTTCACGAGCACGGGCACCACGATCAGCGGCAGCTCGCCCGTGAGTCTCACTACCGCGCTTAACGCTTTAGCTCCGAAGCTGACAAATTTCGCCAGCGGCGGATCGGGCACAATTAGTTGCTCGATTTCCGCCGCGGTGCTGTTTGAAACCGCCGCAAACACCGCAGGATGCGCTTCTACGCTCACATTCCTTACGGCCAGCGAAAAGCTGCTCGTCGGCGATCCCACGAGCGGCCTCAATGCGGGCACTTCACTGCCTCCAGGCACCTGGGCGATTCAAGGGATTCACCAGAACACGTCCGCAAGCCCGAAAGACGTCGGCGTGCTGGGCGTCGTGGAAGCCGATAACGGAGTGAGCAATGTGGCCAATGCGATCGCCGGGGGATATTTTTCTGCGAGCGCACTGACAAATTTATACACGGTCCAATGTTGCGGCACGCTTGTCGGCGTTCAAGGGATTGCTACGGCACTACACTCGACTGGCACAGCGGGTCAAGTGGCCGGTGCAATTTTTACGGGCAATTCAAATGGTGCGGGACCCGTGGGCGATCTTGCAGGCGTCGCAGGCCAGGCATTCGTGGCCGGGACCGGGCTCGTCGCTCAGGCATCCGGCATTCGTGTTTACACCCCGGGAGTTTCTGGTGGAACGCCACCGACCGCCGAAAATGGCGTTTTCATTAATAATATCATTGGCGGTGTAAGTAACTACGCAATCAACATCTCGAATCAACTGCAAGATTCCTCGCATTGGGCCATTTTTACGGGGCAGGGAAAGAATGAGCTCGGCGATCAGCTAATCCTTCACGGGAATCTGACTTTCGATGGATCGTCCAGCGGTTCGGCGGCGATCAATGTCCCCGCAGCCGCGGGATCGCCTTGCACGATTTTACTTCCATCGACTTCTCCAACCGTCGGGCAGTTTCTTTCCAGCGCCGCACCCTCGGGCGGCAACTGTGTGACGAGTTGGAGCACCGCCGGCACTGGAACAATCGCCATCCCTGCCACGGTATCGGGCGCGACGTCCGGCGGGATTCCTTGTTTTGACAGTACCACGGATATGAACACCACAGCAGCGATCACCGTCAACGACGCGATCACCGGCGGCGGGGCAGGAGCATGCGCCAAGGATTCAGGGATTCCGGTGTACACAGGCGCTCGTGCCGGCGTGGCGAGTAATACGGCTGTTGGTGTGGGAGCGTTAGCCTCAAACGCAGCCGCAACCGATACGAACGACACAGCCTTTGGCAACGCCGCTTTGAACGGGGTAAACGGCAGCGGCGGAAGTAATACGGCGATGGGACAAGGTGCCGGAACGCGCGTTAGTTCGGGAAGCAATAATTCCATGTTTGGGACTGCCTCATGTAACAACACAACCACCGGCACGCAGATGGTTTGCCTGGGCAGCAACACGCAGCCGAACGCCGCAGGAGACACAAACGAAATCGTAATCGGATTCAATTTTTCGGGCGCCGGGTCGAACACGGCGACCATAGGCAACGCGAGCGTCACCGATGTTCACAACGGCGGCGCATCGGACGCCGCATTGCTCCACGCGAAAGGCTGGCGAACGGCAACCAACTGCGCGGCCAACGGCACGGCTGCGAATCCGTCCGTAGTGTCGTGCACGGCTGCAGCGGCAGGAATGTTTTCCTGCGCCACAAATGCCAGCACGGGAACGTGTACGGTAAACACAACGGCGGTCACCGCCAACAGCGAAATCACGATCACTCAGGACGCCGCAGACGGTGGTGCAGGCCAATTGAACGTGACCTGCAACACGGGCAATGTGCTCTCAGCCACGGCTCCGGTACTGGCTGCCAAAGTAGCGGCGACGAGTTTCACGATCAATCTGGGAACTGTGAGCGCCAATCCGGCGTGCTTCGAATACATCATCGTGAACTAAAGGGGCAATGATGAACTGGCGCGCGTTTTTCTCAGGGATGGCGGGCGGCGCTCTAGTGCTCGCCACGCTGACGTTTCCGGTGATGCGGGCCCAGACGCCCTGGGGCGCATATCCCGTGGGCATCGTCACGATGACCACGAACGCAGCATGTCCGATAGGAACATCCGAAATCTCCGCTTTTAATGGCGCGATGCCAGAGGGCACCATTGCCGCAAACGGTGATGCGGGAACGACGGGCGGAGCGAACACCATCACGCCCACCGGATCGAACGCCACGGCCACTTTCACGCCGGCGGGCACTGTGGCCGCGCCCACGTTCACGGGATCGGCGGGAACTGTGCCCGCAGAGACTTTTACGGGCAGCGCCGGGACCGTTCCAGCGGAAACAATTTCCTGGCCGGCGGGCGTGCCCACGTTTGCGGGCAGCCAGGTGACCACCAGCGCCGTGAGCGCCGGGACTCCCTCGGGAACGAATAACGCGCCCGCGATTTCGTGGCCTGCGGGAGTGCCAACTTTTGCGGGCAGCGCCATGGGCACGCACTCCCACGGCGCGGGCACGCTGGCCGACGCCACGAGCGGAACGACGGTAAAACTTTTCACGGCATCGGGCTCCGGAGCTTCCGCGGCCACGCTATCCGGATCAACGGCGGCCGTCAGCGCCGGCACGCCAGCGGGCACCGTCGCATGGCCCGCAGGTGTCCCCACGCAATCCGCGCCCACATTTACCGGCAGCGTACTCGCCACTCACACGCATACGGATACCGCCTCGGGCACCGTGGCCTGGCCCGCAGGTGTGCCCACAAACGCCACGGCCAGCTTCACGCCGGCGGGAACGAACGCCACGGCAAGTTTCACGCCTTCGGGAACGAATTCCGCGCCCGCATTCACCGGCAACGCCGGCACCATCCCCGCCGAAACATGGACGGGCAACAGCTTCGACAATCGCAGCACCTTCGTGAAAGTGATCTTCTGCCAGAAAACCTAGGGGACCATTTCATGCGGAAAATACTTTTTATCTTCGTACTTTCGCTCGTTGGATTCGCGCGCCCCGCATTCGCGCAGTTCACCACGGTCACGGCTACGGTGCAGGATCCCAACGGCATCCCCTACGCGGGCGCGGTGTTGAACGCGGTGCTCGTGCCCAGCACGGGCGGCGGGTACACGCTCGGCGGACAGCCTTACTCGGGGCGCATCGGTCCCGTGACGCTCGATTCCGCCGGAAAGTTCACCGTGAATTTCGGGGACGTGACGCTGATCACGCCCGGCAGCCCGCAGTGGCAGATCACCATCGATTCCGCCGCGGCCACTATCGCCGGGCCGCTGGGCACCGGGGCGCAATCCTTCACGTTCACGAGCACGGGTACCACGATCAGCGGGAGCTCGCCCGTCAGCCTCACTACATCACTGAACGCGCTGGCACCCAAGCTGACCAATTTCGCCAGTGGCGGATCGGTGACCAGCCTAACGGCCACATCTCCAATTGTGGCATCTCCGTCCACGATCACTACTACGGGCACGCTTTCCTGTCCGACTTGCAGTACGGGAGTTCCTCCGATTCCTTTTGCTTTGAATGGGACAAGCGTTTACGCCAGATATCTTTTCCGGGACGGCTCAGGCACGACGATTGCGGATAGTTCTGGGAACGGGCGCAACGGCACGATCGGCTCTTGTACAAATGGGACTGTAGCTCTGAATGCTGGCCCGGCCTTTGGCATCACGGCCACGAACGCGAATTGCTCCGTCACATTCCCATTCAACCAATCGAACTATGCCGCGGTGTTGATCTACCTGCAGTATTCCGATCCTGGAAACTACATGGCACAGGCGGCAGTAACCGCGGGGACTTCTTTTGGCGGAATGTATCAAGTGCTTTTGGGCGGTACGAATTCGGGCAACAATAACAACATCGTCCTCGATTTGACTGGCAGCCAACCGGGACGCCAATCCAACATCCTTCAAATTCAGCCCATCGGTGCAGGGACAGGAAGTACAAGCCCCGATGGATTCAACGGCGTGGGCATGATCAGTTTCATTCCCGGCAGCCCTGATTTACTTTACGTGAACAACGAGAAGGTAAACTCCTATACCAACAATACGGCGGGATCTTCGTCCGGAGCGATGACCGCGGGAACCGTTCAACTCTTCGGCACCGCATGGGGTATCACCGGAGATTTTTTCACGGGCACCGTGATTGGCCTGGAGTTTCTAACAGCCGTTCCGACTCCGGCGCAGATTACGGCGGAATGGCAAGCGTTTCAATCCCTTGCCGAAATCGAAGGATATTTCCCAACAGTCGCTACATCCCAAACAAATATACTGAACCTGACCGGCTCTTCGATCGTGCTGGGGCAGGGTATTACGGGACCGATGAATTACCGCCTAGCTCTTCCGGGACCTGCATCATGGGCCGTGACCAATCAGGGCATTACAAATACCTTCATGGCGGGCAGTTCGCTTGACACTCAGCTTTATTTTCCGCAGTACTTGACGCCGATTTCACCGTGGACGATCGCCGCAAATGACGGCCCGACGAACGACCTGAAAAACGGATTGGGGCCGGATCAGGCATTACAGGACGAAATTTCATGGTGCAGAGGGGCGGTTAGAGCCGGATTTTACGCCGTCGCATCCACTACACTGAAAGGCAATGGCATCGCCGACGCAACGGTGAATGCCTATAACACGAGTGCACGCGCATCGCTGCCCACGGTTTGCAATGATGTGATGGATTGGGCCGGCCAACCAAATCTCGGAGCGGACGGCGCGGAAAATAGCGCGACTTGGTTTCAGTCGGATCATACCCATCCCACGCAGATCGCCGACGATACATACCTGGGACCGTACACAAGCGCCCACATTCAATATGACGTCGCCGCGTTCGGCACGAATGCGCAGCCGAATATTTATAAAGTAGGCAATTCCGTCATCCCTTACACCGCGCAACCGGATTACGCCTGCTCGATCGGGTCTCCCGGCGCCACCACCACGACCTGCGCGTTTCCCGTTCCTGTGACGCCCGGAAGCACTCTGGGCGTTTCGATCGCATGGCTTGCGGGCGGTCCCACGATTTCATCCGTCACGGATGGCCCTGGGGATACGTTCACCACGGATCATGCGGCCTGCACATGGCCATCGGGCGCGAATTTCAATATGGTTCGCTACAGTGCCCCGAACGCCGTAGGCGGTGCAACCACCATTACTGTCACATTCTCCACGTCCGCTGCATCCTCAGTGCTTATTTTTATGACCGAGGATCAACGCACGGCGACATCCTCGGTCATCGACGTAGCGTCAGCCTGCGGCGTGACCACGGGGAATCAAGCGACAGCGACCAGTCCATCGATCACCACGGCGGCAGCGAACGAATTCCTGCGCGCATCGATGTTCACGCACAGCGCGAACGGCATCAGCGCAACTGTTTATACGAATCCCGCAGCGGGTTGGTACCAATCGAACAATTTCGTCCCAAGTTCGGCGGGCGCCGGCGTCACGCTCACCATGAACACGCAATCGAAGCTCGCCCGCACGGCTGGCGCCTACACGGCCACGCTGAATACCACTCCCGCGGCACAGTCCGGAATCATCGTCAGCGCCTTAAAAGCCGGGACCGTAGCATCCACGCTGTATCTGAACTACGCCGACTGCGGCGCGGGATGGGCCGCCGATCCTTCTGGCGGAAATATCTTGCTGAATTTGCCGGACGCAACCCCTTTGATCGGAAAAACCTGCAATGGGGAAAACATTCAAACGACGGGAGCGAATACCGTCACGATTGGTTCGGTGGTGTCCGGGCAAACCGTGAACGGGACGAATACCACGCTGGTGATTACCAACCTAAAACACGTGGCCTGTAGGTCCGTGCTCGTCTCCGCATCCGCGGGCGGTGCCAATTGGGATTGCGAACCGTTTTGAATTTGTGGTTAGAGGGAGAGAAATGTTGCTGGTAGAATGACGAAACGAGATGAATAAGAGATCGGGGCTGGGGGCCATGTGGGTGACAGGGGATTTCAGTTTCCTCCGAAATGTGATTTCCGGTGCGCGGACGGAACCGAGTGTCCCGTGCCCGCTTCGCATTTCTGGGGTCCGGTGAAGTCGTGTTGCACGCACTTTGAGGAATTCGCCCTCAGCTTGTTGCGATTAGACAAACTGCCGCACGACGCCAAGCACATCGACATCGTGGAGGAATACAATCGCCAGTGCGGTCGCACGTCCGTGATCCCGGGAACGAAATGCGAGAGCAATGATTGAGCTGGTTTGGGGCTTCGTGGGCGCGATCTTTGGGGCGGGCGGCGTTTACGTCTCCATGAAGATGAAGATCGCCAAGGCTCAGGCGGACGTGAACGGACTGGGAGCGAAAGTACGGGCCGTGGAGAGCCGCGCCGAACGCCGATGGAAGCACATGATCGCCACGCAAATCGAGACTTCGACGGACCTGGACGAAGCGAAACTTCACGCAAAGTTACTTCGTGAAGATGCATGGAGGGATTGACTCATACCCCGTGCGCCGGATGCGGGCGCGCAGCTTCGACGCGCTGCCCGAACTGCGGGAATAGTTTTTGCGCGGAATGCTACGAACAGCATCGCGCGGCTACGGCCCGGTGGGAAGAATCAAAAAAACGTCGAGAGAACCCAAAAGAATAGACCGGCGCCGATCAGTTTCACGCGATACGGCTCAATGGGCGCGGGCCAGCCGAAGCCGGCGAAGCCGAACAGCACCATCGCCAGAATGACGAAGATGATGTGCAGCGGCGCGGTGTTTCGTTCGTTCATGGCGGCAGGATACGGCACGATGGGTCAAAACGTCTGTTCAGTTTTGCACAGGAGAATTAAGAAATGAAAGCGCATATCGCTCTCGCTTTGCTGTTTTTTCTGATCGGCTCGGCGCTGCATACTTTGGCGCAGATTGATGCCATCGCTCGAGCCAAGAGCACCACCGGCAGTTCGCGCATGGAGATTCTTGCGGGACGCTGGCAGACGATCCTGATCCGCGCGGCGTGGTCCGTGGCGCTCTTTACGCTGTGGCTGCAGGGGCAGCTCGTGGCCGTCATGACGGCGGCGCACGTGCCCGTGCCGGATTCGATGGCCGCGATCCTGGACCTGCATGTCGGCGGCGCCGTGGCCTTCATGGCGGGATACGCCTTCGATTCCGCGCTGGCCTTCGCTCCCTGGCTGAAAAACACGATCCCCCCGCCGATTGATTCTCAGAACGGCCCTACCGGGCCTAACCCGCCGAATTCCACAGCGGTCACAGCCAAGGGTGTTGACCTAACCCCGCCGAAAGGGTAAAAGAACCGCCATGCCTTACCTGATTGACGATGGGCAGTCCTTCCGGCGGGTTCTGTTTTCCAATTTTTCGGAAGATGAAATCAGGAAGTACCACTTTCGCAGCATGATGGGTATCAACTGGACGGCAGTTTCGGACGCTTTAAGCAAGAAATTCAATTTGCCGCAGGAAGCCTGCGACAACGCCATCATGGGAAGGTAAAATGCCCGAATCGCACGAACCGCCCGCGCAAGTGGAAAAGCATTTTCAGGATGCGCTGCACGATATCGGCATGATCCTGCGCGCGGTGCACGCCACGGCCACGCCCGGCGAGCGCATCGTGCGCATCGCCTGGGTGATCGGCCGGTTACCCGAAGGTCTGCGCGAAACCGTGATCGCCGAAGCGCAGAACCGCGTGGTAGTCGGCTGGGCAGCGGGCAAATCGCCGACGGACTGGTAAGCGAAAGGCCCCGGTAAGGGGCGCTTTCGCGGTAAGAACTGACCATGAGAAAAACGCTGTGGACTTTGAACATCGGGAACTACGCGCCGGATCTGTGCGAGCTGACGTACCCGCTCCTGCTCGGCTACGCGCGCAAGATGGGCGCGGATTTTCAGATCATCAACGAGCGGCGCTTCCCGGAAATGCCCGTCACCTACGAAAAGCTGCAAATCTTTTATCTGGGCCGCGGAAACGATTGGAACGTGTACGTCGACTCCGACGCCATGGTTTTTCCGGATATGTTTGACGTGACGGAACGCGTCCCGAAAGACACCGTGGTCCACTACGGCCGGGACTTCGCGGACAACCGCTTCCGCGCCGACGCCTATTTCCGCCGGGACGGGCGCAACATCGGCGCGTGCAACTGGTTTGCCGTGGCCAGCGACTGGTGCATCGATTTGTGGCACCCGCTCCATGTTGACAGACCTGCGTACGTGGGCGGACCTAATGCTTATCCGATTCTGTCCGATGGGCCGATTGAAAAAGTGCTGAATCAAATCCAGCCCATCGTGATCGAGCGTCAGGCGCAGATTGACGCTTCGCATCTGATCGACGACTACGTGCTCTCCCGCAACATCGCGCGCTATGGACTGAAATACAAATGCGTGCTGGATATGATCCGCGAGTCGGGAGATAAAGGCGTCTATACCTGGCACACGCACCGCATGCCGCTGGCCGAAAAAGTGGCGCAGATGCGCAAGGGCATCGAATCCCTCGGCCTGGACAAAATGGACGAGTACCGCGTCTGCAAAGGTTTCCAACTAGGCGCCTGGCTCGCGGAGTACGGAACCGATCGCCCGCACACGAATGAGTACCCTCCGGTTCGCGGCCCAGGTGCCGAATCCACTATTTTCGTGCGAAACGATGTAGAAGAAATGCGCACTACGAACGATAAGCACGGGTCACGAGTCACTAGTCACCCGCCAGAAGGCGGCGCGGCAAGCAAGTCACGGGGTTAACGTGGCATTCTGCCTCACTGTTGACAAGCTGGAAGCGGACGGCACCATCCGCGTGCGGCACACGTTCTTCGGGGATACCCTAGAGGAATGCGAGCACTTGCGCGACGAACACGCGGCGGGCTGCCAGGCGTTCGGCCCGGCCCTGAAACGCGGCCATAAAGGCGTGATCGAAGTGGCCGAGGAAGTGGACGAGATTCCGGAATGGGAAGAGGACAGCGAGACGTGATTCGTGACTGGCTTGCGCTGACGCAGGAAGCGTGATTCGTGACTCGTGAAAACCAAACCCGGAGACACTTCCTTCGCACGATGATCGGCGGCGTGGCCGCCGTCGCGGCGGTTCGCACCTTCCCGTTCCGCGTGTTCAGCTTCCCCTCCGAAATCGTAGAACCTTCCGTGACTTTTGATTTAGGTGGGTTTGATTTAGGTGGGTTTGGTGATTTTTACGTGCAGCCGATGTACGATTTTTATAGCCTTCCTAACGGAGCGGTGCAAAAACAAACGCTGTTTTATCGTCCGGGGCATTACGGGGTTACACGGGGCACGGATCACGAATCACGAATCATCCTTCGCGATGCTCAGGGCAAGCGATGACTTCCGCAGACATTTCGAGTTTAATCCTCAGTACGGCTACCGCTTACGGCGTGGATCCTCGGCTGGCGCTGGAAGTGGCCATGCAGGAATCGGGCCTCGATCAATCCGCCGTGAGCTCCGCCGGCGCGATCGGGATTTTTCAGCTCGAGCCGGCGACGGCGGCGGACCTGGGCGTCGATCCCAGAGATCCCACGCAAAACATTCAGGGCGGCGTGAAATATCTCTCCGAAATGCTGGCGCGCTACGGAAACAACGTGGCGGAAGCCCTGGGCGCGTACGACTGGGGCCCGGGCAACATGGACAATGCCATCGCCGCGCACGGCGCTGGCTGGATGAATTACGCCCCGATTGAAACGCAGGACTACGTGCAGACGATTCTGGGCAACGTCCAGAGCCAATACACGGTGAACGTGACTGCGGGATCGGGAATTCCGCCACTCGACACCGCCGCGACGGAGCAGGCGAGCGTGCTGCCGCAAGGCTGGAACTTTTCCACAGCCCTGTGGATTGGCGGCGCGATTCTGGTAGGATGGGCGCTGTTCAGTTTCTTGGAGTAGGTCCACGCAGGTCGTTTCCACTGCAAAGGCTCGTGGGGTAACGCCGTCGCCGAAACGGCGCCTACATTTTGGAGTAGCCGTGGCGAGCGAAACACAAAAACTGCCCGTGATGCACGCCGCTTCTCAAATTTTCCACACCGGAAATCCGCCCGCAAATCCCGGCGACATCGCAATCATCGATATCTGCGTTTTGCAGTGCGCCTGTGGATTCGAGGCGCGGGCGAAGTGCTGGCGTGAGGCTGGCATCATCCTCGATAATCATCTTTGGCAGAAACGACGGAGTGATCATGGAAACTCAAGCAAGTAATTTCGAGGGATGGGCCGTAGTGGAACTTTTCGGCCATCAGCGCGAAGTGGGCTTCGTCACCACGCAAGTGTTTGGCGCAGCGGTACTCTTTCGAATCGACACGCCGGAAATTCCGGAACGAGAATACACGCTCGAACGCCCGGAGCAGGTAAAGCAAGGCAACAGTTATTTGTGGGGCTCCATCGGCAGTAAAGTGAAGCGCGAAGGCATCCCCGCGAAAACGAAATTAGTCGGGCCGTCCGCCATCTATGCCATGACGCCGTGCACGGAACAAACTGCGCGCATGGCCATCGAGCGCATGATTCAACCGCCGCTGATTCTTTTGGAGCTTGCCGCGGCACCGATGCTGCCAGACACTTTGCCCGGCGAAAACGTGGAGCGCGACGAATCCGAACGGTGCTGCTCGGAATGTGGGGCAACGCCGGAGGAAGATCACGATATCGGTTGCAGTTTCGGTTCGGGTTCGGATGATGATGAAGGCGACGATCCGCTTTGAGATTCGTTTCTTTTAACTGACGAGAGCGAAACGGGGAGCGGGCGTTCAGTCCCTAGGGCTGCCGCTCCCCGGAGTAGCAGCGCACATAGAGTGCGCGGTGGATAAAAATGTCCGATGACACGGGAATGGTTTTGTCGCAGGCTTCGCGGGAATATCTGGCCAAGGTGCATCCGGAGCTGGCGCGGCGCGTGGAGAATCTGGCCGAGGCGCTGGCCACGGACTTGATTTTGATCCAGGTGGACGCGGGGATCCGCAGCGCGGAGCAACAGCACGCCATCTGGGTGAAAGGGCGGGAACTGCCCGGCCCGATCGTGACGCACGCCGATTTGTACCAATCGAATCACGTGATAGGCTGCGCCGTGGACGTGTTCGTCGAAAACGTGGACACCGACACGCCGGACTGGAACGCTTCGCATCCCGCCTGGCAGCGCATCGTGGAATTGGCGCCGCAGTACGGACTGCGCGACGGCAAATCTTGGCACGATTTGCCGCACCTCGAGCTGGAAGAGATTCCCACGGAGCCGACAGCGGAGATTCAGGCGCTGTGTAAAGCCAAGGGCGTCGAAGCCGTATGGGATAAGCTGGCCATTCCACAATTCAATGCCTGATGCCATGCAGCATCTCGCCAAACAGATTTTGATCACTGCCGCCGTTGTGATTTTCGGCTATGCCGCGTTCGTCGCCGTCGTGGTACTCTTGGCGCAATTCATCGATTGGGTGAAATGCGGAGGATTTAGGAAAGAAAGGTGAACCCCCCATGCCGATAGCGTCAGGACTTGCTGAAATCTGCCGTGAGATTTTGATGGACACGGAACCTCTCGGAACTGATCGTTTGACTCTCTTCGTGAATCCATTGGGCGCAAACGCACGAGACGGCCGGCGCAAACTCTTTCGAGACACGAATATGTGGCTATCTGGGCAGCTACCGGCACCGGATAAATTCGTGGCGACCGGGATCAAATGCGTATTCCTCGAACCAGACGGGGAACTGATCCCGATCACGCACCCTCTATACTGGACATCTTCGATTGAATTTTACATTTCGGCCCGACGCTACTGGGAATCAATCATCGCCGAAGTGGTCGATCCAATTCTTTTGACGGGCGTGGAACAGTGGAACAAATTGGACCAAGTCCGGAAAGTGCAGCTCATGCGTAGATTTGGACACGCTCTGTGCGGCGAAGGAATCCCGGCAGATCAAATCCTGGTTCCATCGTTTCCTCAAGATAAAAGGGCTGCCATAAGTCAACCCGACGTTATGGGTGTGATGATCGAATCGCAACAGAACTTCCAGGTGAAAATCGATCACCAGGGGAAATGGCCGCTAGTGCGCATCCTGTGCGTGCTGCAAGGAACGGATTGGCGTCCAGTTTTTTGATGTGGTAGGATTTTCGGAATCGAAGGCTGGGCGCTCCCGCCGGGTAGTACGGGTTTCCCGGCGGGAGATTTTTTAGCGCACATGGAGTGCGCGGGAGACAAAACGATGGGTGGATTCACTTCGTTTCTGAAAAAGCTGGGACAGATCGCTCTCACCGTCACGACGGACGCCGCCGCGGTGATTCCCATCCTGCAACCTCTGCAAATGTTTCTCCCCAAGAACGTGCAGGGAGTCGTGACCACCGTGGAAGGCGTGGTGACGGACAAGCTGCAGGCGATCACGAACATCGTCCAGCAAATCGAAGTGATGAAGGCCGCCGAAACCGGCGCGGCCAGCGGCACGGGTAGCGCCAAGGCCGCCGCGATCACTCCCTATATTTCCGGGATGTTTCAGGACATCGAACTGATCGGCGGGAAGAAAGTGGGCCAGGTGATCAAGGATCCCGCGAAGTTCAACGACGCCATGACGCGGCTCGGCGGGTGCATTGCGGACGCGCTGAACGCCTGCGGCGATTAAAGCGCCCTTTTGAACTGCGCCAGTAGCGCCTGCGCGTTTTCCTGCACGGTGCGCAGCGTCTCCGGAAAGTATGCCGCACGGCAGTCCGCGCAAATCCCGTCCGAAATCTGAGTTCCCTTCCCTACTCGTGCGATTTCTTTTTTGCACCATGCGCATTGCTGAATCATTTGGTCGCCTCTGCAACTGAGAATAGAAGCGCGCGCGGACAGGCGGAATGGGGCACACGTACCGTTCGGCTGGTACTTTCGTTTCCCGCCTTCGCCCGCCAAGAACAATGGCGGGCTACGGCGCGATGAATCCCGCCATAGCGGATTCTATTGCGACGGCGGATTAGTCTAAAAACGGCAGTTCGACGTCGACGTTGCGCAGGCGGGCGAGGGTCAGTTTGCGATATTCGTCCTGTTCGCCGTAGGCTACATCGGCCAGGACGGCGTGGCGGCGCAGGGCGCGCGCTACGCGGCCCGTGGTGCCGCTGCCGGCGAAGGGATCGAGCACGAGGCACGGCCGCGTCTTGCCGTGCTGGCCGCGGCATTCGCAGGTGGGACGCCAGCCGATTGTTTTGGGCGGATAGAATCCCTCATAGAATTCCGTGCCCGTCCCCATCTTTGGACGCGGCGCATCTTCGGGAATTCCTTCGAACCATGAACCATCCCGATAAGCATTGCGACGAATGACGCGCTCCCACGGGGCGCCGCAGACTCTTTCCTTGCCGTCATCTCCAATGATGACTTGAGAGCAGGCGCCGCGCGCGGACGTGGCCGCCAGGATGCACCGCCGGGGAATCTCTTCGGGGAACGTGGCGAAGTGCGCGCCGGAAAATGGCTGCGTGGGAAATGTCCAGACGTTGCGCAGATTACGGAATCCAGTACCCGCCGTCCGCGAATCCACGCCATCAGCTTGCCGTTTCAGAATACTTGGCGCATGCCATGCCACACGATCGCCATCGGCCCCGGGGCCAATGTTGCCGCGCAATAATCCCAGATCACGCCCCTCGCTCGCCGGTTCGCGCACGGCGTCGGCATCCCAGAAGTACCGCTCCGATTTGGTGAGCATGATGATGTGCTCGTAGGCGTCCGTGGGGCGATCGGTGCAGGATTCGGGCATGGGATTCGGCTTCGCCCAGATGATCAGGGAGCGAATCCACCAACCGTCTTGCTGCGCGGCGATGGCCACGCGCGCGGGGATCAGGCACAAATCTTTCGGTTTGAGATTTCCAACTTCGCGGTTATCCCCGATTGCCAATGCACCGTTGGATTTATTTTTGTTATCCAGCCCGGGCTTTTCTGGCGTGTTCCCACGATTGGCCGCGTAGCTGTCTCCGATGTTCCAAAAGAGCACGCCATCGGGGCGCAGGACGCGGCGCATCTCGCGCAGAATTTCCACCGTATGGAGAGACGTACATCTCGATCGTCGGCTCGAGTCCGTACGCTCCGCGCCATGCTCCGCACTTCTGGCAGAACTTTCCCTGGATCACTTCGGTGCGCAGCCACGCCACGCGCTTTTCAGGTGGCTGTAGCTCGTCGCGTCCATTGCGTGTGTGATTCCATCGGGCGGTGTCGGTGTGGTTCGTGGCGTTGACGGAAATCGATTCGCCCCATACGTGCTCGCAGATTTCGCCCCCCTCACATCCGTTCGGGGCAAGCCACACGGAATTCCTGCTCGCCGGCGTATTTGCGCAATCCCCAGTACGGCGGGGACGTGACGATGCACTGCACGGACTCGTCCTCGAGCGGCAAATGCCGGGCATCGGACTGGATCAACTGCACGTCCGGTTTGGATTCGAGGGGCACGGGTCACCAGTCACGAGTCACGCTTTTATGCCTCTAGGATGCCGCAGGGGGCGTTTTTGGGGTTGGGTTGGACTTGGCATAGCGGGGCGGGCGGGTTTGTGCGCCTGCGGGCCTGGAAATGCCGGGAATCGCCCTTCCTTCGTCAGGGTAAACGGCATTGGGCATTTCCATCACCCTTCACTCCGTTCACCGAAGGCATTCACGGCAAGCCGTTCAGGGCAAGCCAGGTTTCGGATTTCTTCCAGGCGCAGCACTTCGGCCACGCTCCAGCCGTGCCCGGTGTGTCCGGGGTTGCCAGCGGCGCGATCGTAGAAGCGGAGCAGGTCCCCTAGTGCGGTAATGAGATGCATTCGTTCTTCCGTCCAACGCTGCAACATCGGCGACGGCTCACTACAGGCGCGCGCCGGAACCGTTTCGCAGCAGCCCGTCTGCCCTTCGGGATTTATTCGTGCTTCCCGGTGGCGTTTTTTGGACTGACCACGTTTCCGGCGCGCGCGTGTAGTGAGCCGCTTCATTCGAATAAGTTCCCCGACTTCGGCGGCGCGGGCTTGCCCGCCGTAGCTCCGCGTTTCGGAGCGGAGGCGGGATGCTTTTCATCGAGGCAGGGGCCGACGCGGCCGCCATCGATGCGATGCTCCGTCATGCGGTTGCAGGGGCGGCACCACGCCGTCGCCGTCTCCGTCGATTTGGGAAAGTGCTCGGTCACGGCAACCGCGATTCGATTGGCGGTCTACCACGTCCGCCGGGTTTCCATGGCTTAAAGTTTCGGCGCTTCCTGTTCCGTATTCTATTTTTCAGATAGCACTCTTTACATCTTTCGTTGCTAAACAACTGTTCTTTACCGCAGTAACCACACTTGCCCATTGCCGCTGTTTTACGCTGGAACACAAACTGGCGGCTGACCCCTAACTTTCGCGCCAATTCGGAATAGCCTTTGCTTTTCACGAATCACCCTTCACTTCTTCGTTCAGGGCAAGCGAATCACGCCTTCGCAATCTGCGCTTTCATTTCTTGGACCGACTTGTAGGCATCGCCTTCGATCGTTAGAAAACCTTTTTCGGCTAGGCTCGATAGGCGCGGGGACAGCACTTTTAGGTTGGCGTTCTTTTCGATCACGCCGCGGCGGCGCAGCTCGTTGCCGACGTCGACGCGGGTTTTCGGTTTGTCAAAGAATCCTTCGTGGACGAGCAGGGCCACGCGGCCATCCAGGGTGTTGCCGTTCGCGTGGATCACGTGGCGCTCTACTTTCACGCGAATCTCCGGGCGGTGCGTGAGGATTTCCAGGATGCCGGGGTCCACTGCGGCGCGCGATTTTACGTAGCCGTAGATGTAGTCCAGGTCCGGCACGGTGAAACGAAGTCCGTGGCCGCCGTTCCCGGGCGGATCAGGCGGATATTCAATGGAAAACTTTCGCGGCGCGTGAGGATCGAATTGCGGACTAGCGGGCTTGCGTGGCCGGGCATCTCGATGCAGGCGATCCTCGAATTGCTCGTCGGATACCACGATGCCTTCCAATTCCTTGACACGAAGTGAAAGCGCATCGTGAGCCTCGATCAGAAAGCGATGCTCTGCAATGAAGTCACGCAGGTTCGCCAGAAATGTCGGCGAATGAAGCGACGATTTCCCGGCTAGCGCGTTTTCTAACGCTTGGATCGTTTTACTTTCCGGCATCGGGGCCTCACTTTCATCTGGATCGACGTAGACGCCTTCATCGTGGACGATGTTGGGACGAACAGATGTTCCAGGTACGGCTTCATGTAGCGGCGGGTTTTCGCTTGCGCTTTCAGTTCGTTCAGGACTTCCGGCGATACGGGGATCGCCGGGTTGCGTAGTTTCTTCATGTTTGCCAGGCTCCTTTACCCCGAGAAGCATTGCTTCGAGGGGTGTTAGTGGGATTTCCGGGGACGGGATTTCTTCGGTTTCAGAATGATTTTCACCGCCGGGATCGTCACCTTCCGGCCGGCGCGGGTGCGGAACGTCAACAGCACTCGTTTCCGAATCACTTGAATCTCTTTCATCTGCGGGCGGCTCCTGACTGAGAATTTGTTTTAGCTGGTGCGGCGGGGGCGCTTTAATTGCAGTCTTGAATACGTGAGCATCATCGATCATGTTCGCCGGATGAGTGTAATCGCATTCTTCTCTCTGGCGATCCTTGAACGCACGCAGCATCTGGCGCGCGCTTTCGACTCGCTCCTCGCCCTTGGCGATGGCTTGGGCATGGAGCTCGCTCTCCATCCAGGCGGGCTGCACGTAAACTTTGGAGACTTTGGCTTCGGGCGTGCGCACGAAGAATTCGCCGATTTTCAGCCGCGCGATATCCACGGGTTTCAGTTGCGGCGTGAAGAGTCCCGCGAGGCTGCGCTCGATTTCGTGGCCTTCGGTCTGCACGCCGATACCCACGATCGAGCAGGCGCGCAGCATGATCTTATCCACCGCGGCCATATCCTGCGAATCGAGCCACATGAAGGTGTTGTTGGCGCCGGCCTTGCGCACGAGCGTCTCGCAGGCCATGTTCACCGGCGAGTTTTTCCCCTGCG
>Ga0210399_10000316_pt1 | contig 39286 bp, 28 predicted proteins | sample IncBWC14MmetaG_FD_150865 | JGI IMG/M metagenome (GOLD analysis project Ga0210399, IMG submission 150865) | Forest soil microbial communities from Barre Woods Harvard Forest LTER site, Petersham, Massachusetts, United States - Inc-BW-C-14-M | ecosystem: Environmental > Terrestrial > Soil >... | reverse complement strand
CGCCGTAGCTCCACTTGGAACGCGATGTTATTGTGACCGCAAATCGGGCACGGCAGGCGGTCCAGTTAACGAGAAAGCGCTGCCCCTCGGACCAGATGTTCATAACAAAGCACATATTTTCGTACCAGACCTGCTAGGCTATTGCGTGCAGGTGCGGTTGCCCCTACAATTTGGTTCACCTAAGAGCTTCGTTGTTTCGCTTGGGTACAGCGGTAAATGCCGGGTTTCTTTTAACTCGCGTGGAATCAGCGATTTAATCCCTGGCCCCTGGGATGCAATGTATAGCGGCGTAAGAGCCTGATCCTCGGGGGAAGCTGTTAAGTGGAAACTGACATTTAAGAGGTTGACCTAGGGATTCTCTTAGGGTAAAAACAACGCCTCTTTGGATGATCGGCGATCGGGTAATCCGTTCTGAGGTGCCGACGTTGAAGCAATTTGGAAGAGTAATCCTGGGCGCAGTACTTGCCGCATCCGTGGCAACGCCGATGCCGGCCGCTCCGGCAGCAGGCAAGGCTCCTGTACACAAGACGGTGCGTTTCCGCGGCGTTCCGACGTTCGCGAATTCCACGCTTGCCGACATTGGGACGTTTGACGATCCCATCGTCCGCGAAGCGGCTGTGGAAGGGCTCGGGCGCTTCAACGGCGCGGTCGTTGCCGTTGATCCGAATACCGGCCGCATCCTCACGATTGTGAATCAGAAAATCGCTTTCGGCGACGGCTACATTCCCTGCTCGACAATCAAGCCGACCGTCGCGCTTGCGGCTCTGGAAGAGAATGTGATCACGCGCGACACCATGCTGCGCGTGCACGGCCGCAAGTACATGAACCTGACCGAAGCGCTGGCCCACTCGAATAATGAATTTTTCGAGCAGCTAGGCGTACGCATGGGTTTTGAAACGGTATCGAAATACGCGCGCCTCCTGGGTTTGGGCGAACTCGCCGGCTACAACTTGCCGGAAGAGCATCCGGGTTCGTTCCCGATGGCGCCTCCGGTGCATGGTGGCGTGGCGCGTATGTCGAGTTTCGGCGAAGGCATTCAGATCACGCCGCTGCAGTTGGTCTCCCTGGCCGCAGCGTTCGCCAATGGCGGTACGCTCTACTATCTGCAGTACCCGCGCTCTCCCGACGAGATTCAGGGATTTGCTCCGCGCGTGAAGCGCGATTTGAACATCGCCTCGGTGCTTCCGGAGATTCGTGAAGGGATGCTCGCTGCCGTACTGTACGGCACTGCGAAGCGCAGCTTTGACACCGGTGGAGACGAAACGCCGCTCGGCAAGACCGGTACCTGCAACGACCCGACATCGAAAGTGGGCTGGTTCGTGACCTACGCCGACGAAGCGCATCCGAAAATCGCGCTGGCCGTTCTGCTCCGGGGCAGTTCCCGCCAGGTGATTGGTCCGACGGCCGCGCAAGTCGCCGGCCACATCTATCGCCGGCTGCGCGAACAGAATTATTTCGCCACCTCAACGACCCCGAACGACACGGTCAAGCCGGTCACCGTCGTCAACTCCGGCAACTAAAGCGAGTATCAAGCACGAAAAGCGGGAGCGCGGTAACGCCGAAGCCGGCGACTGCCTCCCGCTTTTCTTTTCTCCGCGACAACCTTGTGCCTCCGTGTTAGTTCTTCTTTTTGTCCCCTCCCTGTTTTTCACTTCTCAGCAGGCGGCCGGCGTCCCAGCGCCTCGCGACCTCCTCAGCGTCGCCAGCGCTTGTCTGGTGCGAGGTTCGCCCTCGCATACTTTGACCAAAAAGAAGTGTTGTAGAATCTAGGCCGCTGGCGGAACGTTGTTCGCGTTTCTACGTCTAAGTCTTACGGCTGCGGGTTTATATGTTTTGGGGGAGACGTGAATCGACGTTTAGTCATCATTCTCTCGTTGATGCTGGTGACCAGCGCGGCAATCGCTGCCGAGATTGTTCACAAGCGTTCCGTCGACGCTGCGGTACGGCGCGAAGAGGAGTTGCTCCGCGCGGAAGCCGCGCGTGAGCAACAAGTGCAGCAACCGCAAGACCCGCCCCCCACGGAATCAAAAGTGGGGCGTAGTGAGAACTTTGCGGCGGCGTTGCAGCACGCTGGATTGAGTGCGGATGATGCGGCAAGCGTCACGGCCGCGGCGCAGCGTGTCTTTAACCTGCGACAAGTGCGCGCAGGTAATTCAATTACCGTGAATCGTTCCGCCGAGGGCCAGGTTCGAGAGATCGACTACCGCATCGATTCCGACCGCATGCTGAAGATCGTGCCTGGCGATGACAATGCCTTTGTCGCGGAAGTGAAAGCGATCCCGTCCAAGACCGAAGTCGCCGCCGTGGGCGGGCAAATCAACGACTCATTGTTCAGGGCGGTGGCGCAGATTGGAGAATCACCGGAGCTGGCGATGCGGCTCGCGCAGATCTTCGGCTACGATCTGGATTTCTACAACGATCCGCGGAAGGGCGACACTTTCCGCGTAGTGATCGAGAAGAGGAAATACGCGAACGGCCAGACGGCCGGGTATGGAAAAATTCTCGCCGCCGAGTACGACAATGGCGGCAAGAAATATCAGGCGCTGCTGTTTCACGACGAAGGCGGACATCCCGGCTACTATTCGGCCGACGGGAAAGCGCTGCAGAAAACCTTCCTGCATTCACCGCTGAAGTTTTCCGCGACGATCACGTCGCATTTCAGCAAGTCGCGGTATCACCCGATCCTGAAGCTCTTCCGGCCGCACATGGGCACGGACTTCGGGGCTCCAGTCGGCACCCCGGTGCAAACCATCGGCAGCGGCCGGGTGGAGTTCGCGGGGCGCAAGGGCGGCGAAGGCAACATGATTCAGATCGCACACTCCGATGGCTACGAGACGATGTACCTGCATTTGTCGCGCATGTTCGTGCGCCAGGGCGAGCACGTTGAAATCGGCAAAACGATAGGGCTGGTCGGCAGCACCGGACTCTCTACCGGACCGCATCTCGATTTCCGGATTTTACAGCGCGGGCAGTACAAGAATTTCGAAAAGCTGGGTTTGCCGCCATCTGATCCCGTGGCCAAGAAATATTGGCCCGAGTTTGTGCTGGTGCGGCAACAGTGGTTGCCATTGTTGGAAGGCCGCGAAGTCGCCCAGGTTAGTGGTGCGGCTCCCGCGACATCCGCATCTACGGCGGCCGCTCCCGCTTCTTCGGGCTCTCGCTAGTTCAGAGCTATCAATCGCATCGACCGCAACGACTTGGTATTTGATGCCTAGGCGCTTGGGGCGCGGGAATCCTGCGCCCCTACGGCGGAATTCGTTCCGCGCTTGCGGCGTTGACACTTCGTTTAGGGAGGGTGGATCAGTAGATAATCGGCAGTTTGGAGAAATCGGAGGAGTCGTGGTCGGTTACACGCAGGACCAGGAGGGTGCGGTCATCGGACGGGAGGACACCGGCGCCGCTGTAGTCGTCGGTCGCGCCGAGAATGAGGGCCGCGATGGCTTCCGCGGATTGATCGGGTGAAACGGCCGAGAGCACGGCGTCCAGCCGGTCGGCGCCGAATTCCACCAGATCGGCGTTGAAGGCTTCGAGAATGCCGTCAGAGGCGAACAAAACCGTGTCGCCGGGGACGAGATCAAGGGTGACTTCGTCGTATTGCGTGTCCGGAAACAAGCCCAACGGAATGCCGGCGATGCGCACCGATTGCACGGCGCCATCGCGAACCAGAAGAGGATAAGGCCCACCCGCATTGGAGATGGTGAGGCGGCGCGTGCTGGCGTCGTACACCGAGAAGAGCGTGGCGATGAACCGGCTGTCGAAATGTGCCGAGTGTAAGCGGGTGTTGAGCATGGCCAGCATTTCGGCGGGAGGACAAGGATGCTCGACGATGTGCTCGCGTACGATGCCAATAGCGAGTGAGGCGAAAAGCGCAGCAGCCGTGCCCTTGCCGGAAACGTCGCCCAGGACCATGGCGAGCCGCCCTTGCCCATAGGGAAGAAAGTCGTAGAAGTCGCCGCCAAGCTCCCGAGCCGGCGCATAACCCGCAGCAAGTTCCAAGCCGGGGATTTCTCGCGCGCCCGTGGGCAAAAGGCCGCGCTGAATCTCGCGGGCGGTGGCGAGGTCGGTTTGCAGGCGGCGCTCGGTCTGGCGAGCTTCTTGGTATAAGCGCGCGTTCTCAAGAGCGATGGCGATGTAAGATCCGAGCGTGGCGAGCATGCGCTCGTGCTCGGCGGTGAAGGCGTTCGGATCGGTACTTTCCAGATCGAGGACGCCAATCAGGCGGTCTTGCAAAAGCAGCGGCACCACGAGTTCGGAACGCACGACCAAGCCGGTTTCACATTGGATGTAACGAGGATCGTCGAGCGTGTCGGCAACGCGGATTGTGCGGCGCTCACCTGCGGAAGTTCCGGTGATGCCCTGATGAAGCGGCAGAGTGAACCGCGAAGGGATGGCATCGCCGTAGCGCATGCCGAAAACGCTTTCCAGAAGTTGCATGCTTTCGTTCCACAGCATCACGCTGAAAACATGGTAGTTGACTAATTTCTTGACACGCTGCGCGACTTTCCGCAGAAGCTCTTCGCGATCAAGGATTGAAGTGATTTCGCGGCTGACCTCATAGAGCAGGCTGAGCATGCTGGCCTGTTCGGGGTAAGAGGCGAACAGTCCCGCAGGGACGGGGTCGGCGTCGCCGACCAGCGGAAACGGGGCGATTTTGGATTGATCATCCATATAAGAAGTATACGGCTGGTTCCCGAATCAATATCAATTGGATGTTGGAGATGCGGATGCGTTGCGTGGCAAGACCGGCGTCGATTCAAACCTAGTGTCTAGCGTGCGATGTGGCTCGCCGGCTCTAAGTTCTCCGAGATCTAGGGCTTAGAGCCCCGGGCGGACGGCGGATGGAACTCGATTTCGATTTTGGCCTGGGTTTCAACGGCTTTGTTGTCGACGTAGGTCGGTTCGTAGCGCCATTCGCGAATGGCCCTGGATACGTTGGGGAGAAAAGCGAACGACCCATAGAGAGGCTGAAGGTTCGTGACGTAGCCGCCCTTGTCGATAGTGGCTTGCACGGTGATCGAGCCGTACGGAGCCGGTGTTTGTGGGATCTGCGGATCCACGCGTGAGGTGAGTTCGCCGACGCTGACTTTCTTGTGACCGCGCCACACCCATCTTTCGCCGGGGACTCGTTCACCAGGAACCCGAACCGAACGCTGCACATGGATCGTGAAAGAGGCCGATCGAAGAACTCGCTCACCTGGCAAATTCACATATGCCGCGGTGAAGCTTCTTGGCGCGGTGACCTCGACTACGGTTGGCGGAGCGTCCATCTGGATCGCGGAAGATGCAGAGGAGTTGACACCGTTGGATGAGCGCGCGACATACAAATTGCTTCCACTGCTGGCAGTGCTGGATCTTGACGGTGGCGGCAAGACTGGCGACGGTGACGAAACTCCGGCGGCGCTTGATGGCTTGCCAGCATACAGATCAGTTGAACCTCCGGACTCGTAGATCGAGCCGGCGATGGCCGATTTGTGCCCGGGCGTGCTCGAGGAAGGAATCTTTGCCATGGAATCGTTGGCACCGGACGCGTTTACTGGAGGCGGGTTTTTTGCGGGGGTCGGCAAGGTGGTTGCCGGAGGCGGCGTAGTAATTACCGGGGCAGATATCGTTTCCTGAGCAGAACGTCGCGCGGCGGTTTCGTTGTTCCTTACCACTGGAGCCGGGATTGGAACGGCCTCTGCCACGTAGGTACGTGAAGTCTGTGGCGCATCAAGCTGGTATGAGCGCTTTGATGGGGCGTCCAAGCCTGACTCGCGGGCGGGCGCTTTGGGTTCCAGACGTTTGGTGATGGCGACGGTTGGCGAGACCGGCTTCGCTTCGGTGGCCGGAGGGGGTGCAATCGGAGTTGCATCGGCGTCGCTGTCCGCACCGGTGCTAAACGCAGGATTCGAAGGAGTTTCAGTGGGAGGGGGCAATATAGGCTCATCGTGAACAACCGAAGATGGCTTTTCATCGATCGACGGGGCGCTGTCTCTTGCCACTAGTGTGGACCGGTGCAGGAATTTGTCCACAAGCCCATGGCGAAGCGACCATCCCGCTGTCAGACAAACCGCGGTCATGAATGCGACGCCGAGGAGAAGGCCCGAGATGGACGATCGCGACTTTGGCCGAGAGGTCCTTTTGCGACGGCGAAGTGGAAGGATTTCTTTCTTCAAGCCAGGCGGCGGCTCGTAAGTGAACTCGCCATGAATCGGCAAAGGCATGGGAGGGAATTTTGGTTTTGCTGGCGACTCGACAACCGGCGGCGGAGGACTCTGCTGCTTCTGCGTCGGCTCCGGGTGCGGCGGCTCAGTCGCTTCTGGCGAGGCGCTCGCGTTCTTTGGCAAGAGCCAGTGGTCCACGGTTTCGTTTCGCGAACTCTGGAGCGCCACCCATTTGCGGATCTGTTCCCGGTCCTGCTCGGAAAGATCCAGCAACTGAATGCCGGAACTACTTTGCGATTCAGCAGTCCAGACGGTGCGTACGCTAACGGTAACGGCGCTAGGAACGCCGTCGAGGGAAAGAAATACGCGATAAACGGAATTGAGGTCCAAGTGGCTGGGCGTAACTACCGAGAAACCGTTCTCACTGATATTTTGGAGCGTCCCCAAGTTGTTCGAACCAAATGCGACATAGATCGGAGCTGACGGGATGACGCGCGGATAGAAGCGCCGCTCCATGGGCGCATTCAGGGCAGCGAAGTGATCGGTCGACGTGGACATTTAGTCTCCCTCTTGCGATTCGCATTACCGGCGGGTCGGAATGCGAGTGAATGTTGTAGCTGGGAGGCCGAGTTGATCGTATCTCATAGTATAGGAGTTGATCGTATCTCATAGTATAGGAGATGACGACGCTCGTGCGCGTACGGAAAAACCAGTACAAGGGCCGAGGACGTTCACGAGCCAGAACACGGTCCTTAACCCCGCTAAGGGGGAAAAGTTCCGCAATTTGAATGCAATCGCACGGCAAGAAAGAAGAGTTGCTCGTCGCAGCTCCAGCGAGGCCTAGTACTATCTTCCAGTGACACTCGAATAGGAAGGCGGTTCGATGGTGTCGAGGAAGTCTTGGAGGGCGGCGCGATACTTTGCCGGGGCGATCAGGGAGGATTCCTCATGGCACAGGCCGTCGATCTGTAGGAACCTCTTGTGAGATGGAGCGGAGTTGTAGACGGCTTGGCCGAATTGGAAGGGGATCACACGATCCTCGGTGCAGTGGACGATCAGGATGGGAACGGAGGTTTCGTTCAGGCGCGCGGCGGTGTTGAGTTGGCCGCGAATAAGGAGCTCAATTCCCGGAAAGAACCAGAACAGCTTGCGGGCGAGGACCGAAGCGGAAGGGAACGGAGCTTCCAGGACTACCGCGCCGACTTCCCGGCGCGCGGCCAGGTTTGCGGCGACGGCCGTTCCGAGCGATTGCCCGAACGAGACGATCGACTTCGGAGCGATCGCTTCCCTATTCACGAGATATTGATAGGCAGCGTCAGCGTCACGGTAGATGCCAGCTTCGCTGGGTTTGCCCTCGCTCTTGCCGTAGCCGCGGTATTCCAGAGCAAATACGTTGGCCGGCGTGTCGCGGAGAAATTCGTAGACCTCCGCGCGGTTAGCAATGTTGGAGGCGTTGCCGTGGAACGCCAGGAAGGTGAACTTGGCGTGGTCGTTCGGAATCCACCAGGCGTGAAGTCTTGTGCCGTCCGAACTGTTTAGCCAGACGTCCTCGACAGGAAGATTGCGGGGATGCCAATCGCCTTCGAGGCGGCCCGGATAGTTCGGGAAGAAGATGAGGTGCGATTCGAATAGGCGAATCGCTACGAGCGCCAAGAGGTAAGCGATGACGAGCGTAACCAGCAGATTCACGAGGCGAGCGCCGAGAGATTTGTTTTGCTCACGCTGGACTTCCATTTCGCCGAAAGGTAGTTTAGCGGAAAGTCCCACCATATACCTTGTGCGCGCTTCCATAACACGGGACGTCGAGTCGTTTCGACTGTGCGATCCCTCGTTCTGATCCCCGGATTGCTTTGCGATCAGTGCTCTGGGACGCGCAGATTCGCGATCCCCAGGACTCCGTTGAGATAGTAGTGCCGGTTATTGCTCGGCGGGTCGCCCTGTCGGAGCCTGGAGTTGCCGCGCGGGCCGCAGGAGAGCCTCACCTCGCTTACAAACTGGCGTTGCATGTTAAGGGTTAACGAATATGGGAGGCCTGGCCCTCCGGGCTATTGCTGGGTAAATTGCCGCTGCGTAGAGTTATTTCGAGCGGGTTTGCCGGGCCGATTCCACGGTAAGAACTAGCGCCCCTGCGCCGACCCGCAGATTGCCTGGTGCTTTTGCGATGAATCCCAAACGTGTCGCTTATTTGGTCGTAGTTGCATGCATTGTTTTCGGCGTTGCTGAAGTGCGGCTAAGCGCCGTTGCTACGGATACCGTCGTCGGCGAAGTCGTTTTAGCTAGCGCAATCTGTCCGATCGTTTATCCCGTGGATGAGACGCCTTCCGGGCATGGGTATCAGTATGCGTTCTATGGGAACGCATTCTTCATCAGTCGCGAAGGATATTTGATCACGGCGGCACATGTCTTGCATTCATTCAACAATGGTGGACAGCCGCATATTTTGGTGCAACGCAACGATGCGCCTCCAGTGATGCTGAACGCCGACGTAATCGTGGTGGACAAGGAGCACGATGTCGCCGTGTTGCGCGCGACGCCCAATCCATTTGCGGGCAACTATCGGGTGGCAATTCTTTCGCTGGGCGCGGAAACTCCGGCACGCGGCGACGGCGTGGTTGTGGCGGCACTAAGACCTTCGCGGCGGCGGCCGCACAGTTTCGAGACGGAGTTGCAGGACCGGTCGGCGGCTCGGGTGGTGGACTATCAATCCAGTCAGCTGGAAAAGGGCATGGGCGACACCCAGTTGCTGCTTTTCAATCACGAAGTGATTTTGGGTCAGAGCGGCGCTCCGGTTTTATCGGGCGACGCGCACGACGTGGTGGGATTTATCGAAGGGCAATGGTTGCGTCCTGCTGCGGGGCTCGCGGGGCAGATGGGGCAGGGAGCGACGTCCATGGGAGCAGCCGTGCCGATTCGTTACGCGATCGCGCTGCTGCAGGGGAAGGGGATTTCTTGGTGCGCAAGTGCGGAGAAATCGGGCGTGGCGGAACACGGCGCGGCGGCTGCGAAGTTCTAGGCAAATCTGTCGCTCGTTCGGCGGCACTCGCGAATGGCATCCATTTACAGAGGAGATTGCGGAGTACTCAGGCGTAGCGGTGCACGCGGAGCTGTCTTGAGTGCAGAGAAACCGTCTCGGGCATCGAGCCCGTGTGTCCTACGCTGCTCGTGACCAGATCGTCACAGGTACTATTGGCTGGCCGTTGCGCGTGAGCGACGATGGCACGTAGCTCAAATTCAAAGGCGCCGGGTGGCAAACTGCGGCTTAAATTTGCGCCTGGACATGGGGACTGGAATGAAGGCTCGAATTTGCGTTTTGGTTCTTGCGATGGTGGGTGCGGGGTTATTGGGTGCCGCGTCGACCCCCGCCACAACAGGCTACGCCTACTGCGGGACCTATGGCTCCTACGTGCTGGTGTATAAATCGAACGACCAGTTCGAAGAACTGGGCAAATTGCGTTGCGGCGAAAAAGTAGAAATCTTGAATCGGTGGTTCGAGTACGTGCAGGTTCGCACGCTGGACGGCAGAGTAGGTTGGGTGCGCTACGCGGAAATCTCGAATGCGCCAAACGAGGCCCCGACGAAGAACTTCGGCTTGACCGATCCGTCGGCGAAACTCGCGGGCGGCGGCGCGCCAGCGTTGAACAACGCGAGCATCGTGAAGATGCGCAACTTGCACCTGAGCGCCGACGTGATGCTGGCGAAGATTCAATCTTCGCCGTGCGATTTTGATACCACGCCGGCGGCGCTGCAGAAGCTCAAGCAGGCCGGCGTCCCGGACAAGGTGATCCTGGCGATGGTGACGGCGCCATCGGTTTCCGCTCCTCCCCCAACTGCGGCGAAAGCGCCGGAAATTGTCGAAGTTAAGATTCCCGGCAACACTCCTGTCGACGTTGAGCTGAGCTATGTAATGTCCTCGGATACCGCCGTTGAAGGACAGGTTGTACTGATGAAGGTGGCACAAGACGTGGTCGTAGACGGTGTAACCGTGATCAAACGGGGTGCCGAGGCGCAGGGCCGCGTCACGACCGTCAAGCAGCCCGGATTTATGGGCAAGCCACCAGGGACATTCGGCTGGATGCTGGAATATGTCACCGCGGTCAACGGCGATCATATTCCGGCCAACTTTTTCTCCAAGGAAGCGGCCGCGAGCCCGGTAAGCACCATCATGGGAGCTCCCGGGCCTTCGTGGGAATTCAAGAAGGGAAAGCCCGCAGTGGTGGCAGCGGGAACGAAGTTTCAAACGGTGGTTAAGAACAGCGGCGCGGTTGTGCGCGTGACGCAATCGCAGGGTACCACTGCCGCGGCCGAACCCTTGCAAGGGCAACCCGCGGTACAGGCTGCGGGGGCGCCGGTGAAGCCGTAGTTTGGCTGTGCTTCACGTAGATCGCGTACATCCAACGCAGCAGTGCAGTAATGCGGGCCAAGTAAACCTCGCGAGCACCTGACCGTTTTGCTGAACGTCAGACCAGTAGTTTTTTGAGGCACGTGACGAGTAGTCTTACGTGGAGCACGGGGCTCGATTTCCCGTAGCCTGGGAGAGCAAGCGTGTTCTGCGAACGCTGCGGACTCAACTTTCTGCCAAGACAATCGGTGTGTACGCGCTGCAAGGTTTCCGCGACGCGTCACTGGTTTCAACTGATGAGCCTGGTGACGTTAATGGTGGCCGTGGCTTGCAACGCCTTCGTAGCCCTGATTTTTTTGCCACGATTCGCCGCAGGCCCGCACGCGCGTGGCCTGTTCCGCGCATGGCTATGGTTCGACTACAAATTTGCCATGTATGGCTGGGTGCCGGTGGCTATCGCGCTGCTCGCCTGGGACTTTCTGGTCTGGAAAGAGGCGCGGCCCAGGGTCAAGGGATGGTTCACGCGCAAGTTGCTAACATTCTCACTGGCGGCGGGAGTCGCGCCAATGCTGCCTTGGTGGGTTCCCGCAGGCCAGCCGCCAGGCCAGTTTCTGGCTATGATCGGAAGATACCCGGGAGTTCCGGCCGCGCTGGCGTGGGCCGTGGTGCTGGTAGTCGTCGTACTCCTGTGCAGCGATGCCGAATCACGCGACTACCTGTTGGGTCATGGAAAGGCCTTGAGCGTGGTTAGCGTGGGCGCGCTACTTGCGGTATTGACCATGACTATTGTGGGATGGTCGGTTACGTCGTAATGAGCTTGTCGTATTGAAGAGAAAGCGGCAAAAATTTCAGGCGAGAGCTGCAAAAAAGAACCGACAGCGTTGCGAAGTGGTTCGCGGATCGTTTGGACGAAGGAAAAGAGGAAGTTCGGTCGGCGCGGCCATCTCAAATAATTCTAGAGAGCCGCGACTTCCTCTTTTCCCTCACTTGCGCGAGATCTGTTCCCGCCAGCGCTGGCAGATTGCCAGAAGTTCAATCACCAAATCCATGCAGCAGATCCTGTAGACGGTCTTAGGTGTAGGGTGCCGTAGCGGCCGGCGTCGTGCGGCAGCATTTCCACTATCCTTGGCTCGTCCATCGGGTTTTTGCTGTAGGCGCACTCTCATATTTCGATGACAACAAGAGGGTTTTCTCACGTCGATGCGCATCGCGCGGAAACAGTCGTGGATAATAAGCGTTTTGTTTTGCTTAGTGTTGTGATGTGTAGACGACCTGGTAACCGTATTCTCATTCGGAGGTCTTACTTCTTTGGCGACGCTAAAAACACGACGCGGCGGGCACTCGCCCATGCCGCCGCAGTTAGAGAAAGCGCGCGTCGGCATCGCGGGATTCGACGAAATCACCAACGGCGGCGTGCCGAAAGGCCGGCCAACCATCATCTGCGGCGGGCCGGGGTGCGGCAAGACCATGTTCGCCGTCGAATTTCTGGTTCGCGGGGCCATGCAGTTCGGCGAGCCCGGCGTCTTGATGACCTTCGAAGAGACCGCCGCAGAAATGACCAAGAACGTGGCGTCATTGGGATTCGATTTGAAGGATTTGTCGGCGCGCAAGAAACTCATGATGGACTATGTGCGCATCGAGCCTTCGGAAATACAGGAGACCGGGTCCTATGATCTGGAAGGCTTATTCATCCGCCTGCAATACGCCGTGGATTCGATCGGCGCGAAACGCGTAGTCCTGGACACGCTGGAAGCGGTCTTCTCGGGATTCTCGAATCAAGGACTGCTGCGCGCGGAGATACGCCGATTGTTCCGCTGGCTGAAGGATCGCGGACTGACAACGGTGGTGACCGCGGAGCGCGGCGAGGGCGCGCTGACCCGCTACGGCTTGGAAGAGTACGTTTCCGATTGCGTGATCTTTCTCGATCACCGCGTGGAGCAGCAGGTCTCGACTCGGCGAATGCGGGTGATCAAATATCGCGGTTCGTCGCACGGCGTGGACGAATATCCCTTCTTGATCGATGACCAAGGGTTCTCGGTTCTGCCAAGCACCTCAATAGGGCTGGATCATCCTGTCTCGAGCCAGCGAATCTCCTCCGGCGTGAAAGAACTGGACGACATGCTGGAAGGGAAAGGGTATTTCCGCGGATCATCGGTAATGGTTTCGGGCACGGCAGGTTCCGGTAAATCGAGCCTCGCGGCGCATTTTGCGAACCAGACATGTATCGACGGTAAACGGTGTCTCCATGTAGCCTTCGAGGAATCGCCGGCTCAGACACTACGAAACATGCGGTCGATCGGGATTGACCTCGCGCCGCACGTTAAAAAAGGACTGCTTCGGATGGAGGCCTGGAGGCCAACGCAAAGCGGGCTGGAAATGCATTTGTTGCGGATTCACAAGTTAGTGGAACAGTTTAATCCCCGGGCGGTCATCGTCGATCCGATCACCAATCTGGTGACGGGCGACACCCATGAGGTTCATGCGATGTTGATGCGTCTGCTGGATTTCCTGAAGACCAAGCAAATTTCGGCGTTTTTTACGGCATTGACGGAGGGCGGCGCCGCCATGGAGCGGACCGAGGTGCAAGTCTCTTCGCTGATCGACACCTGGATGCTGGTGCGGGACGTGGAGCTCAATGGCGAGAGAAATCGTTGCCTGTATGTGCTGAAGTCGCGCGGCATGGCCAACTCCAACCAGGTTCGTGAGTTTGTGATGACCCGGAGTGGGATCCGGCTGCTACCGGTTTATGTGGGATCCGGCACCGTGCTCACCGGATCGGCTCGATTGAGCCAGCAGGCTCGCGAGAAGGCCGCTGAGACGGCGCGGCTGCAAGAAGCGAAAGAAAAGAGCAAGATTCTAGAAACAAAACGGAAAATTCTGGAAGCCAAGGTCGCTGCGCTTCGGGCCGAGTTCGCGGACGAAGAAGATCGTTTCGCGCAGAGTGTGAAACGTGACGAGCAAAAAGAGCGAAGTTTGGCACGGGATGTCGCAGAGATGGCTAGCCTTCGCGGGAGCAAGGCACCGAGCAAAGGTCAAGGGGCGTAACTTGGGCGGAAAGAAAAAGGCGGCGGCTTCCGTGAAAAAGAAGGCAGTGAAGAGCGGTATTGAATTCATTGAGCTGAAATTATATGTTGCCGGGCAAACTCCCAAGTCCCTTGCGGCATTGGCCAATCTCAAAAAAATCTGCCACGAGCATTTGGAAGGCCGGTACACCCTTCACGTGATCGACCTGGTAAAAACTCCGCAACTCGCGCAGGGCGACCAGATTCTAGCGATTCCGACGCTGGTGCGGAACTTGCCGGTTCCCATTCGAAAAATCATCGGTGATTTGTCCGACCTGGAGCGCGTTCTGGTCGGGCTGAACCTCGTGCACACTGAGACCGGGAGTTCGAAGTGAAGGCGCGGCGTCGCACAGCGAAACCAAAACGCAGGAAGCGCGCGGCAATTCGATACATTTTACGGCTCTATGTAACCGGTCAGACGCCGCGGTCTCTGAGGTCCATCGAAAACCTTCGCAAGCTTTGCGAGAAGTACTTGAAAGGGCAATTTGATCTGGAAGTGATTGACATCTACCAGCAACCTGCGTTGGCGGCGGAAGGCCAGATCATTGCAGCGCCCACATTGATCAAGACGATGCCATTGCCTTTGCGCCGGCTGGTGGGAGATTTTTCCGATCAGGCCCGAGTTGTTCTCGGGCTGGATTTAAAGACCACGTAGGAGCGGCCATGAAGAAGACAAAGAAAAACCGGCCGAAGAAAGCGAGCGAGTACAAAGAAGTATTGGCGCGCGTTGCCGAACTGGAAGAGACGCTGCGCGCGATTCGGATGGGCGAGGTGGACGCCGTGGTTGTCAGCGGCCCCATCGGCGACCAGGTGTTTACATTGCAGGGTGCGGAGCATCCCTACCGGATTCTCGTCGAGACGATCGATGAAGGCGCGGCCACGCTTTCCGACGATGGCACGGTGTTGTACTCCAACCGGAGCTTTGCGGCCATCTTTGATGTGCCTTTGGAGAAATTCATAGGCGCGCCAATCGAGAGTTTCGTGTCTGGCGAAGATCTGCAAGATTTGAGGGCACTTCTGAAAGATGCCAGGACCGGCAGTGCGCGCGGGGAAATCCGTCTGCGGACCATAGACGGCAAGGCGCGCACGATACGCCTCACCCTGAGCACGAACCGGCAACTTGGGGTCGAAGCAATTTGCGCGGTCGCGACCGAACTAACCGAACTGGTGGAGACCAACGAGGCGCTGCGAGTGACAGAGACTTCGCTTCGCCAATTATCCGCACGCCTTTTGCAACTACAGGACGAAGAGCGACGCCGTATCGCTAGAGATCTTCACGACGTTACGGGGCAAAAAATTGCGGTTCTTTCCATGTCGCTCGACCGGCTCGGGCGGCTGGTGGCATCCGAGGGAGCCGAAGTTGACGAGACCCTCGAAGAGAGCCGCGATGTCCTACGGAAGATCGGTGAAGAGATTCGCACCCTGTCGTATCTGTTGCACCCGCCCTTGCTGGACGAGTCCGGGCTGGCTTCGGCGGTACGCTGGTACGCGGAAGGCTTTCAGAAGCGGAGCGGGATACACCTGGTGGTCGACATTCCGCCGGGATTGGGCAGACTCTCCACGGAAGTGGAGACGGCGCTGTTTCGCGTGGTGCAAGAGAGCCTGACCAACGTGCATCGTTATTCCGGAAGTCCGAATGCGGAAATCAGAATTTTCGCGAAGGATGGCCAGGTTCATCTGGAGGTTGTGGACCACGGAAGAGGAATTGAAGCGGGAGCGGCCCCTGTGCTGATCGAGGGCATCGGTTCGCTGGGCGTCGGCATTCCCGGAATGCGCGAGAGGTTGCGCCAGTTGGGCGGGCAATTGGAGGTGGATTTCGGCAGGAACGGAACGCGGGTGATTGCGGTAGTCCCGATGAAGAAGCCGGAAGTATCCAGCGCGGACCTGGCCGAATACGGAGCGGCGGATGGCGACAACGGCCCGGGAACCGTCGACTCTAAACCTGCTACTCGCACCGATGCGCGAAGACGTATCTTGATCGCGGATGACCATGAGGTAATGCGGCGCGGCGTGCGCGGCCTGCTGGAAAGCCATAGCGAATGGGCCGTCTGTGGAGAAGCATTCGAGGGTAAAGAGGCGGTTGTAAAGTCGCGCGAATTGCGGCCGGACTTGATCATCATGGACATTAATATGCCTGGCTTGACGGGGATTGCGGCAGCGCAGCAGATCCGCCGGGAGAATCCCACGGCGAAGATTCTCTTCTTCTCCGTGCATGAGTCAGCCCAAACTGTGCGTGAAGTGATTAACGCCGGCGCGCAGGGATATGTAGCGAAATCGCGTGCGGGGCACGACCTGGTTGATGCGGTGCGCAACGTGCTCGACGGCGGAACGTTCTTCCCGACGCTGGCGCGCTCGGCTTAGCGCGCTCGGCATGGTTCGCTTGTAGCTCTTGTGGTTCTCATCGCTATCGACTGTTTGCAACATTACGTTTGGATTTTCGGCAGTAGTGGCGACGTTCCCAAACTTTAGCTGACCTCTGTGCTCCGACCTCTGCGCTCTCTGCGTTAATGCTCTTGCCCTTGCCCTTTGCTGATGAACTTTCTCTGGCGCGAGGTGCGGTCTGCCGGGCTGAAGCCCAACGCCTACATTTCGGAGAGGGTTGCTTCTAACTTGGCTAGCGCGGCGGCGACTTCTGCGGGATTGCGAAGCGAATAGCGTGCGCTCGTTGGGCGCGAGAGACCTACCAGCACCGATACGCCACGGCGGACCGCTGCGAAGCCGGACTCGTCGGAGAAATCGTCGCCGAAGTAGAAGGGAAGAGACTTGCGGTGGGCGGGTTGGGCGAGGAAACGTCGGACGGCCATTCCTTTGCCTGGAATCGAGCGCGGCAGGATTTCTGCGTCGCGAATATTCCCTACGGCGTGCAGCGTTTTGCGAAATGGCAGGAGGCTTATACGCAGCTCGCGCCGAACGCGTGGTTGCAGCGTTACGGGCACATCCAGGAGATGAACGGACAAGCTGCTGCTCTTGTTTTCGATCCAGACATCAGGATATGCGTTGAGCAAAGGTTTAAGGTGAACGCGAGCCCGACGAAGTGCCTTGCGGACCCGGGCAGGAAGCGAAGATTTAGTGTTGCTCTCCCAGCCATAAAGGCCGAAGTAGTGGATGCCGGGAATGCCGATGTGCTCGAGGAGTTCGGGGCGGCGGCGGCCGCTGACGACGACGAGCGTGGCGTTCGGGTGACGCGCCAGACGCCGTAGAGTTTTTCGCGCGACCGGAGTGAGGTGCACCAGTTCTGGGCGCGGGGCGATGTCCACCAGTGTCCCGTCGAAATCGAGGAACACGGTGACACGTCCGTTCCCACGAATTTTCTCTTCGATGCGATCCCAGTCTTTCAGAAGATCAGGGATTTGTCGAACCGGCCGCTTCATTTCGCTGCAGCAGCAGCTGCTGGCGGCGCCGCAGCCGGAGCAACCGGTTCGACGCGATCCGGGGCATCGATGCGGATGTCCGTAAGGTCAGAGAGCAAATTGGCAGCCCAGCGGTAGATGTTGTTCTCGCGGACATTGGCGCGCATATGTTGCATGCGCGTGGCTTGTTCTTCGCTAGGCATTTCCAGCGCGCGCAGGATGGCTCCAGCAACCTGCTGGACATCGTAAGGATTGACGAGCAGGGAATCGCTGAGTTCGAGCGCAGCACCGGCGAAGGTGCTGAGAATCAGGACGCCCCGGTCGTCGTCGCGCGCGGAGACGAACTCCTTCGCCACGAGATTCATGCCGTCATGCAGCGCGGTGACCAGGCATACCGAGGCCGCCTTGTAGAAACGCGCGATTTCCTCATGCGAGTGATGTTTCTTCAGCAGGACGATGGGCATCCAGCGGCCGGCCTGGAAGCGGGCATTGATGCGCGCGGCCTCCGCAGTGACTTCTTCGAGAAGCTTCTGATAGCGATCGATGGCGGTACGGCTCGGTGCGGCGATCTGGATGAACGTGAAGCGACGCTGATAGGCGGGATTCAACTCCAGGAAACGCTCGATACCGCGAAAACGCTCGAGGATACCCTTGGTGTAGTCCACGCGATCGACACCGACGCCAAGCAGGCTTGCGTGGATATTCAAGTCATTGCAAATGGCGGAGACTTGCTCGCCTACACTTTTGTGAAATTCCTCGGTGTGGCCATTTTCCTGGAAAGATACGCTGATGGGATAGGGCCTCACGCGGGTCAAGTGTCCTTGACGATTGACCTCGAAGCGATCCCAGGCAGTGAGCGCTTCGACGGAACGGTCCACGCACGAGAGAAAATTGTTGCAATGTGACTGGATGTGGAAGCCGATCAGGTCGGCACCCAGCAACCCGTCGATCAAATCTCGGGCCCACGGGCAGATGCCGAAGACTTCCGGATTGGGCCAGGGAATATGCCAGAAGATGGCGACACGCGCGTCGGGGCGGGCTTCCTTGATCATGCGCGGCAGCAGCGCGAAGTGATAGTCCTGCGCGAGAACGATCGGCGACTCGATGCCTTCCATTTCTTCGAGCACGGCGTCTGCGAAGCGGCGGTTGACTTCCTGATAGCAGAGCCAGTCTTCTGGCCGGAAGATCGGGCGCGTGTGGGCGATGTGGCAGAGCGGCCAGAGACCTTCGTTGGCGAAGCCTTCGTAGTAACCCTTTTCCTCTTCGGCGTTTAGCCAAACGCGGCGCAGGGTATAGGCCGGGTGATCCGGAGGGACCCGCAGACGGTCGCGCGAATCGACGACATCGCGATCGGCATTTCCTGATCCGTTCGCGACCCAGGTGCCGTTGGAGGCGAGCAACACAGGTTCCAGCGCGGTTACCAGACCACTGGCGGGAACGATCACCTGAATCGCTCCATTGTTTCCGTTCGCGTATTGGTGCATGTACGGCTCGCGGTTGGAGACGACGAACAGCGGCTTGTTCTGGAGTTTGACACTCAGGCTGACGCGCAGGCGTTCCGCGGTCCACAGCGAAACGTTGGACTCGCGAAGGCGCGCTTCTTCTTCGGCGGTAGCACGGGCGGCGTTGAGGTCGCGCGCCAGGTGCGTGACCTCGCGGTGAATCTGATCGAAAAGCTGGCCTTCCGGTAGCTCCGGCGGCGTGGTGGCATTACCCGACTGGCCGGTGCGCAATCCACGGAGCCATTTCGCGGTACGCGTCAAGGGTCCCGTCAGGGTCCAACGCACCAGGATCAACGCGAGCCCGGTGATGAACAGCGTTTGCACCAGTGCGCCCACCAGCAAGTCGCGCAGGGTATGCGAGACCTGTGTGTCGATGTACGAGGTATCGTGAACCAGAACCAGTGTCCCGACTGTCTGTCCGTTGCGGTGCAGTGGCAAGGCGAAAACGTGCAAGGCGAACTTGTCGATGCTGGCAAATTCGCCCAGGCCTGCATCGCGCAGAGCCGCGTGCGTCGCGGTGGGCGGCCGCGATTGGAAGACCTGCGGCAAGCCGGGCGTCAAAGCTACCGCGGCTCCCGCGGCGTTATAGACGGCGAGGCCCTTCAGATGTTCGCGCTGCCCGAAGCGGTCCACGATACGCTGCAGGCTCTTTTCCGGCGAGGGCTTATCGAATAGAGGCTCGACCGTTCCCTGAAGGCTTTCCCCGAGGGTTTCCGCGCTGTGCGTAAGGTCGTTGCGCAGCATGCGCTTTTGCGTGCGCACCTGATATACGGCGAAAAACAGAGACACCACCACGACGCTGATGATCAATGGCAGAACGATTTTCAGAGTCGTGCGCATCGATGCTCAACCTTTGGCGAGAGTGATGATATGCAATACCGGAAGCGAGGGCTGATTATAAAGCTCCTTTGCGCGTAATTTCGCGGTTGCTGGTTTTACTACGAATAAGCTGCCGAGAGCACCACAACGTGGACGGCGATATTGTTCACTTCTTCGGTGCGATAATCGACCGTAGCTGTCGATCCCACCTGGAGTTTCCCGTCGATTTTGGTGTGATCGTCAATCAGGACCTTCAGCGTCACCGGCTCCTGACTTTCTGCACATTGACGGAAAAGGAAGCGCCTCCGACGGCGGAATTCTTGTCAGAGACAGATCCACTTTGCGTCGCTGCACGGTAAAGAAAGCTTGTTGGTTGGGGCGCCCGAGGCGCCGACCAACCAGCAACGGCAAAAACCGTTGGGAGCAACGTCGCCAGCGTAAGAATAGTACGGAAGCGCATATTTGTCCCTTTCTTATTGTAGCGCAACAGCACGGTGGACGCTTATGAGATGGTTTTGGTCGTTAGAAAGTCGCAGCGGGAGCGAGGAAGTTTTCGTAAGAGGTTGAGAATAAATTAGATGCGACGGGCGACAGAGATTGCGTCGGCGGTTCTTCAAGTTTGGGAACAACCGACGCGATGAGGGGCCCGCATCCACCCAAGAAACGGGAGAGTCGCTTGGGACATTAAGCGAGCGACGCCAAATTAGGCTCTGTGTTGATGACCTGAGTTCAACCGGACGACGCTCAATCGCTGGCTCGCGAGCTCGTTTCCGCGACGGCGTGGATCTCGTGCTTGCAATGTCTCAACACTTCGTCGGTGTTTCGTGAAGACCGGCCGTCCCAGGAATCGTCGTCCGCCGGGAGGCGCCCGACGATGTGGCCGAGTTCGTGAAGCAGCGCTGTAATTTGTGCTCGGGTTGTGTTTCCCCAAAATGACGCTACGGACAGCCTGTGGAAGGTTGTTGTTCCTTGCAAGAAGTGCCCGCCTCTGGGGTCCATGTCTATGACAGGCGAGCTGGTACTGAAGAAGGGCCCACTGGGGTTTAGTTGAATGACGGAATTGCGGCCCCCATTCTGGGTCGAACGCGCCGTCCAGGGATGCTTGTAAAGGTTCATGCCTTCCAAATCGATCGTGTGTAAGACATACGTAGACCCATCCTGCTCGACCTCGTAGTGTAACGATCGAAAAACGCCGGCCGGGTCGGGCTCCGCTTCACGAAACCATGCGCTGCATGCATTTTCCGTCTGCAGTATGGCGAACACCTGCTCGCGAACTCTCGCGATGACGACACCGTGTTTGTCCAGCGCCATCAACTCCAATGCGACTGGATCCGTATCTGTTGACAAGCCTTGAGGATAGGCGGCTTGGGGTACAGACATGATGCATAGGATGGTGATGGCGATGATGGAGGTCAGCCTCGGAGCGGCTGACCTCCTGCGGTGTTTCTCGGCGATATCAGGATTGGGAGCAGGCTCGGCATATTGAGGTTCCCTCGGCGGCTCACCGCCACCTATGTCGTCGCGCCTGGATTCGCACCGGTGTTTCATGAATTTGTCTTCCTCTGCGTTCGTGATTTGAATCGTGGCGAACCCCTTGCCGTAAGGTAACAGGCCAGGGGCTCGCCCTTTGGCTTCCGTAGGGGATATCTGACTTCAGGCGGGGCGGCTCGCGGCGCTTTATTTTTCTTGCGAGCTGTGGTCTTGTACGTCGACGGTCACGCGCATCCAGGGATGGATGCAGCACTGAAAATAGTGTTCGCCCTTTGCGAGGTCGCCGATTTGGAGCTGGCTCCCTTGAAGGATGCGTGTCCTGGCTACGGAGAGGTTCTTAAAGCCGCCAGCACATTCGGTGACGGTGTCCTCCCCGTTGTTGAGGCCGGCAATAAAGCCGCCGCCAAAATGCTTGACCTCCGTGAAGGTGTGCGGCTCGCCGCCCTGGTCGACGACAACGATGGGAGTGCCTTTCTTGATTTTGAGGGTGTCGGGCTCGAAGTCCCAGCCTGGATCGGGAGTCCCCTTGCCTGCGAGCGCAAACAGTTCTGACAGGCTCGTGGATGCTCCCAGGGTGATATTGCGGCAAAAGTCCGGGCCGAGCCCGGGACCAGGCTTGGTACTGGGGTCAGTGGAAGCATTGAAGGAGACCGGATCACATTCGTCCAGTGCCACGATTTGCACCGGAGTTGGTGAAACGTCCTGCGCAGCGCCACGCAGCGGACAAAGCAGCAGGGCAGCTGCCATGCTCAGGGTGTACCAGTTCATTTTGTAACTATTCGATGGACGGGAATTACTAGCTTTCATTCCTTCTCTCCTTAAGTTGCTGATTTTACTGCCATCAAATTTAATTGAATAAGTGCGGGTTCACCCACAAGGCTGCAGCCACTGCGCCACGGCGGTCAGTTGCTCCGTGGCAGTTGTTGGGCCAATCTTCCTGCCGATTTCAGTTACCTTCGTCGCAGGAAAGCCGCTGAGTTCAGCGTGCCGGTGGATAAGAGCAACGTCCTTGGCGAGGTAGACGCAGAACATCTTGTCTTCAGCAATGTAGGATTCCAGCCACTGAATGTCCGGACCAAGCTGATGCAGCACTTGGTTGGACTTGGCTGCGGCCTTGCGTACTTGTTCCCGCTCTAAAGTTCCGATCTTCGGTATCTCCCGCTCGATCATGTATTTCTTCATGATTTCCTCCTTAGGACTCAAGACTCGCGTCCGATGCTCTTACGGTAGGCGTAGAAGGGGCTTGCATCAAGATGGCAGATTTGCCATTCTACATAGGTATTCCAGCCATATGGAAAAACCATATGGAAAGAGGTTGCTCATGATCGACGTCACTGTTCTGATTCTTAACGGAACTTTTTCTTCAACCGCGATCGGTCCTATGGAGGTTTTTCGCCATACCGGCGAGTTGTGGAATGCCTTTGCGGGAAAGGAGCTGGCTCCTTCCTTCCGGGTGACCACCGCGTCGGTGGGTGGACGAGCGGTCGAATGTGATGGGCCCATTCATATCAAGCCGGCCGCCGCGCTTACCGATATCCGTAAGACAGACATTATCTTCGTGCCATCGACCGGGCCGAGTGTGGATGACGTGGTGGAGCGCAATGAGGAAGTCGTTCCGTGGCTGCGGCGGTGGCGCAAGCGTGGAGTGGCCATCGCCAGTGTGTGTTCCGGCGTAGGGCTAGTGGCTGCCACCGGAATGCTCGACGGTAAACGTGCTACGACTCACTGGGGCCTGGCGCAGACCTTCCGGCAGAAATATCCCAAGGTGCGGTGGATGCCGGAATTGATGGTGACCGAGGATCACGACTTTTACTGTGGCGGAGGGGTGAATGCTTCGTTGGATTTGAGTTTGTATCTGGTGGAGCGATTCTGCGGGCACGACGTGGCGATGCAAACCGCCAAGTCGCTGCTCATCGAGACACCGCGAGCTTGGCAGGCCGGTTTCGGCATCGTACCTCTAAAGACCGAGCACAACGACGAAGTTATCTCTCGCGCGCAAGAGTGGTTGCACGAAAATTTTCATCAGAACTTCCCACTCGAGGCACCGGCTCGGCGGGTGGGCATGAGTCTCCGCAATTTCGTTCGCCGCTTTAAGCAGGCTACTGGAGACAGCCCGTTGAGCTATGTTCAGAAGCTACGGGTAGCCGCCGCCAAGCGGCTGCTGGAGAGCGACTACCGCACCATGCAAGAGATCGGAGGCGCCGTCGGTTATCAGGATGTCGCCTATTTCCGTGCACTGTTCCAGCGACACACCGGCGTATCTCCCAGTTTGTACCGCCGAAGATTTGGGATGTAGAGTCACCGATGTTGCTGTGTGTTTTGATCGTGGCTAGCGCGCGGCTGAACATCCCCGCACCCTTCAAATGCATTCGCGGAAGTTGCGATCGCAGCTGCCAAGCTATGAAGTTAGCGAACTTCCCAGGTGTCGCCGGCGTGGAGTAGCTTGCTCAGATCGCCGGGGCCGCGCTTGGCGATTACGTCTTTGATCTGCTGGTTCATTACGTCTTCGTAGCGCGGCAGGTCGTCCCAGGCTCGAAAGACGCCGATGGGCGTGGGGAACCCTGGGCGGTGCTCCATGTGCGACAGCAGGAAAGCGTAGGACGGGCGCGGGTGATGCGCGTCGTGGATGACGAGGTCAGACTCGGCAATGCCGTTGCCGAGTTGCACGACTTCGATGTCACCGTCGGACTTGCGGCGAATGCCCTTGTCGCGGTTCTTTCCGAAGACCAGTGGCTTGCCGTCTTCTAGATAGAGAATGTGTTCACTGCGGGCGTCCCGCTCGGTGAGCGAAAACCACGCGCCGTCGTTGAAGATGTTGCAATTCTGCAGAATCTCGACGAAGGCGGAGCCTTTGTGAGCCGCGGCGTGCTTCAGCGTTTCCTTCAGATGCCCTTGGAAAACGTCAACGGAGCGAGCGACAAAAGTGGCTTCGGCGCCGATCGCGAGCGATACCGGATTGAACGGACGGTCCAGCGAGCCGAACGGTGTCGACTTGGTCTTCTTGTTGAATTCCGAAGTCGGCGAGTATTGGCCCTTGGTCAGCCCGTAGATGCGGTTGTTGAAGAGCAGCACCTTTAGCCCGACGTTGCGGCGCAGCATGTGGATCGTGTGATTGCCGCCGATGGACAGGGCGTCGCCGTCGCCGGTGGCGACCCACACCTCCAGATCCGGGCGTACAGCCTTCAGGCCGGTGGCCACCGCAGGGGCTCGGCCATGAATCGTGTGAAAGCCGAACGTGTTCATGTAATAAGGGAAGCGGCTGGAACAGCCGATGCCCGAAATCACCACGAAATTTTCGCGCTTGATGCCCAGTTCGGGGAAAACCGACTGGACCGCCGCGAGAATGGCGTAGTCGCCGCAGCCCGGGCACCAGCGGACTTCCTGGTCGGTCTGAAAATCTTTCCTCGTTAACGGCGTGATGGGTGGCAGTGTGGCCGTGGACATTGCACTAGACTCCCAGCAATTCTTCGATTTTTTGTTCGAGCTCGGTTTGTTTGAACGGGCGGCCTTGGATTTTGTTCAGGCCAATGGCGTCGACCAAATATTTTGCCCGCAGGACCCACAGGAGCTGACCCATGTTGAGTTCGGGAACCAGCACTTGCTTGTAGCGTTTGATCACATCACCCAAGTTTGCGGGCAGCGGATTCAGGTGGCGCAGGTGGACGTGGCCAATTTTGCGTCCCGCGGCGCGCTGGGCATTTACGGCGGCGGTGATAGCGCCGTGCGTCGAGCCCCACGCCACGATCAACAGGTCGCCGTGGTCGTCGCCGGCGGGCACGATGTCCGGAATGTCTTGCACGATGGCCGCAACCTTAGCGGCGCGGATGCGCACCATGTGCTCGTGATTGAGCGGCTCGTAGTTGATGTTGCCGGTGACGTCTTGCTTTTCGAGGCCGCCGATGCGGTGCTCAAGCCCAGGCGTGCCGGGGACAGCCCATGGTCGGGCGAGCGTGTCCGGGTTCCGCTTATAGGGCAGGTAGGCGTTCGGAGAATTCTTCTCCGTAGCGAACTTCACCGTAAAATCCGGGATGTCCTCGACATTGGGAATCTTCCAAGGCTCCGCGCCGTTGGCCAGGTAGCCATCGGACAGGATGATCACCGGTACCATGTATTTCACGGCGATGCGGCAGGCTTCGAGAGCTGCCCAGAAGCAGTCGCTCGGCGTGGCCGGCGCGACTATTGGAATCGGAGCCTCGGAGTTGCGACCATAGAGCGCTTGCAATAGGTCGGCTTGCTCCGTCTTGGTTGGGAGACCGGTTGACGGACCTCCGCGCTGAATGTCACAGATTATCAGCGGGATTTCGACCGCGACTGCCAGGCCGATCGCTTCCGTCTTCAGTGCCATGCCTGGGCCGGACGTGGTGGTGATCGCCAGCCCCCCCCCGTAGGCTGCGCCAATTGCCGACGTGACCGCGGCGATTTCGTCTTCGGCCTGAAACGTGATTACTCCGAAATCCTTGTATTGCGACAGCTCGTGCAGAATGTCGGACGCCGGAGTGATCGGGTAGCTGCCCTGAAACAGGCGCAGGCCAGACTTCTGCGAGGCGGTCACGAAGCCCAGCGCCAGCGCCTGATTGCCGCTCAGATTCCGGTACATGCCGGGAGCAAGCTTCGCCGGCGGAATTTCGTAGCTGATCTGGAAGGCTTCGGTGGCTTCGCAATAAGAATAGCCGGCCTTCATGGCAAGCTTGTTGGCTTCCACGAGTAGTGGCTTGTTCTTGAACTTGTCCTCGATCCAGCGGACCGTAGAGCTCATCGAGCGGTTGTAGAGCCAGTAGCACATCCCCAGTGCAAAGAAATTCTTGCAGCGGTCCATGGACTTGGCGTCCAGGCCCAGATGTTCCAGCGACACGCGCGTCAGGCGCTCGAGTTCCACCGAAAACAGCCGATACTTGTCCAGCGAATGATCTTCCAGCGGGTTGACCGTCATCTGCGCCTTGCGCAGGTCGTTCTCCTTGAAGCTGTCGGAATTAACGATCAGGATCCCATTGGCCTTCAGGTCCGCGATATTTACTTTCAGGGCGGCGGGATTCATGGCGATCAGCACATCGACCGAATCGCCGGGGGTGAAGACATCGCTTGAGGCAAAGTGAAGCTGGTAGCCGCTGACGCCTGGCAGCGTCCCTGCCGGCGCCCGAATCTCCGCAGGGAAGTCCGGGAAGGTGGCGATATCGTTGCCGTACAGCGCGACCGTATTGGTGAACTGGCTGCCGGTGATCTGCATGCCGTCGCCGGAGTCTCCGGCGAAGCGAATAACGGCCTGGTCGATCTTTTCGGGCTTGATACGGGATAGCGGTGAATCAGTTACGGTCGACATGGACTCCTGACCTATCTGGTTGAACTCCTTCGATTTCCCCCAAGGAGCGCGGCTCAATCGTCATGGATTTGACGGTGCGGTAAGGTAACTGGATGCTAGGCCGACCGCCGGGAGCCGACCGAAAAAGGATACCACACCGGCCCGCGCGCGGCGGGGAGAGAGTCCGCCGCGCGGCAATTGTGTTCTATTGCCAAAGACGTGCGAAGAGGCACCCAGGTTGCATTTGTTCCGTTGCCATCAGGCTGTTCGCGTTCGGTGAAGTCGTTGGGACACTCACAATCAGGAAGCTCTCTTCGAAACGGGCTGGCGCTCCAGGCGAAGCGATCTTGAGACCCATTCCGACCGTCTGACGAATCGACACTGAGCAGGACCCGAAAGAGTGAGGGAGTTGTTAGCAAGACGCCAAGCGAACGATGCACATTTTTCCACAGACGAACCACTTACTCGTACGGCCTCGCGTTTGTAGAATAGCGTCGCCTCGGGGGTGATCATGCTGTTTGCTACGGTGGTTCACGGCAAGAAACTCGGAACGCGTTTGATGCCGCACCGATTCAGCGACAATCGCTACCACGTCCATCTTGGAAAGGAAGGTCCCTATATTCCGGTCACCGACTACCGCGATATTCCTTCATACCTTGCAAATGGCTATTCGCTTCAGATGAGTGACCCGGGAGAAAGCCACAACCCACGGCTGATCAGACCAGGATCCATCCGCGGATGGCGTACGAACCCCAGAGACCTCTCCAGTACGACGCTATGATTTCCGATTACCCACGTTGATCGAGCCAAGAAGTCTCGTGCGAGCACATCATTGACGAGGCTCCGCGGCGGTGTGTGCGTGGTATATGCGCGCTCGTTCTGGGCACAAGCACCGCAACTTTCGCTTGACGTTCGCTTTCTTTTCGCCTAACTTGGTGCCACGGATGGTCCGCAGCGTAGGCGCCGCCGATTTGAAAAGCGAGGTCCCCCTGATGGCCCTGACCAAGCGACAGAAAGAAGTGCTCGACTACCTGGTGTCGTTCGAGACCAAGCACGGCTACGCGCCTAGTTTTGAAGAAATTGGCAAGGGCTTGAAGCTCACTTCTCTGGCCACCGTGCATAAACACATCACCACCCTAGAGAAAAAGGGATTTATTCGCCGCGGCTACAACCAAAGCCGGTCGATCGAAATTTTACAATTGCCGAAATCTCCCAAGGAACAAGTGATTGATCGCCGCGTGCAGGAACTTCCTTTGGTCGGGCGCATCGCTGCCGGCCGGCCGTTGGAAGCGGTGGAGGAGCGCGAGACCCTTTCGCTGGGTGACTTTACACATGGCGGAAACTCCTTCGCTTTGAAGGTGAAGGGCAGCTCGATGATTGAAGACCACATCATGGATGGTGACTTTGTGGTGTGCGAGCAGACGCAGGTAGCCAATCCTGGCGACATCGTGGTCGCGCTGGTAAGCGGCGACGAAGCTACGCTGAAGCGCTTCTACCGCGAGGGACCGGGGAAAATTCGGCTGCAGCCTGCGAATTCCGAAATGGCGCCGATCATCGTTCCGGCGAACGATGTGAAGATTCAGGGCCGCGTCATTGGAGTTCTCCGAAAATATTAGCTTGCGCTGCCTCCGTTATCAGCGTCGGCCAATTCTCGTAGAGCCCGCGGTAAAACCCCAGCGGAGCCTCGGTTCAACGCGTGCTCGCTCGCAGCCTTTTCAGCTTTCCGCGCCATCCAACTATCGGTGAGCTGCATGTGTACTCATTGCGCCGCGACCGCCCTGGACCTCCGGCCTCGACAAGGGCGGCTGATAAACTACAAAGGTGATACTGAACTCAGATCGAAGCAGCGGAGCAGTGGTGAATGTCCTTCGTCAAAAATAAGCGATCGCTGGCTACCAGGAAATTTCCGCAAATCACCGCCCTCGCAGTTTCTTTATGCTTGATCTTGTGCCTGTTGTGCCCCAGCCGTTCTGGGGCATATTCGATCATGGCGCACGAGGCCATCATTGACGCTGGATGGGATATCAGCATCAAGCCACTTTTGTTGCAGCGTTTTCCGCAGGCCACCCCCGAGGAACTGAAACGGGCTCATGCATATGCGTACGGCGGCGCGATCATTCAGGATCTGGGTTACTACCCGCACGGAAGTCATTTCTTCAGCGATCTGACGCACTATTGCCGGAGCGGCGATTTTATTCTGGCCCTGCTGCGCAATTCACAGGATTTGAACGGGTACGCCTTCGCGCTCGGCGCTTTGTCTCACTACTCCGCGGACAATGATGGGCACAAGATTGGCACGAATCCGTCGGTGCCGATCCTCTACCCTAAATTGAAGAAGAAATACGGCAACGTAGTGACCTACGAACAGGATCCCCTGGCCCACGTCAAAACCGAATTTGGTTTCGATGTTCTTGAAGTCGCCCGGCAGCGTTACGCACCGGACAGCTATCACGATTTCATTGGTTTCGAGGTCGACAAGGCGTTGCTGGACCAGGCATTTCGCGAAACGTACGGGCTTGAACTGAAGTCGGTACTGAGTGATGAAGATAAAGTGATCGGTTCATACCGGCGCGATGTCAGTAAGCTCATACCTAAGGCGACGCGCATCGCGTGGACCTTGAAGAAAGATGAGATCTTGAAGGATCAGCCTAGCCTGACCAAACGCAAATTCCTGTATAACCTTTCCCGTATGAGCTACGAGAAGAATTGGGGTAAGGAGTATCAAAAGCCAACCTTCTTTGAGCGATTCGTTGCGTTCCTGGTTAAACTGCTTCCGGCGGTCGGACCACTAAAGGTTCTCCAGTTGCGCACGCCGACGCCGGAAACCGAGCACAAGTTTGAGGCCAGTTTCAATGCTGCGCTGGACCGCTACAAGCTTTTATTGACGCAGACAAGCACCGGAACGCCGGATATTCCCAACGACAATTTTGACACCGGCAGCGCGACCCCGCCGGGGGTCTATTTCATGAACGACGACGTCCACGCCAAGCTGATCGAGGAACTCGCGAAGCGGAATTTCGCGGGCGTCACACCGGAACTCCGCGCAGAGCTCCTGCAATACTATTCCGATCCCAACGCACCGAATGCGACCAAGCGCAAACCAAAAGATTGGACCAAGGTGCAAGTGGCACTGCAGCAGTTGAAGAATACTCCGCCGGCGCCGGTGACTGCCGAGACTCTGCCTCCTTCGCAGTGACGCACACACGGGTCCCCCTTTTCGGATAGAAGACTTCTCAGTCTGCGGCGGCTCGCCGCCTTTCACCCACGGTCCTGGTCCACCAATCCTCACAGTCCACGAAGGACCCCGCCATGAATTTCGTTTTTCCGCTGAATCGAATAAACTGCTGCTGCGTCTGCCGCGGACGTGAAACAATATTGGGTTTCACGTCGCACTTTGATCGCTCCCGGAATGAAGAAAACCAAACCGATTCAGAAATTGCTCGCGGCCAACCGCAGCGAGATCGCTATCCGCATCTTTCGCGCGGCTACCGAACTGGGACTCCGCACCGTCGGCATCTATTCCCAGGAAGACCGTCTCGGCTTGCACCGGTTCAAGGCGGACGAGGCGTACCAGGTCGGCGCCGGTAAGGGTCCCGTCGAGGCTTATCTCGACATAGCCGGGATCGTTGCGCTCGCCAAGGAGCGCGGCGTCGATGCGATCCACCCAGGTTACGGCTTCCTGTCCGAAAATCCCGCGTTTGCGCGTGCCTGCGAGACCGCCGGGATCACTTTTGTAGGCCCCACGCCGGAGCTGCTGGAATTGCTCGGCGACAAGACCGCTGCGCGAAGGCTGGCGGCGTCGGCGGGGGTGCCGGTGTTGCCGGGCACCGAAGATCCGGTCAAGTCCGCCAGCGAAGCGCAAAAAATTGCGCAGGAGATCGGCTATCCGGTCATCGTGAAGGCGGCGATGGGCGGCGGTGGCCGCGGGATGCGCGTGGTGCGCGATCCTTCGCAACTCGCGGCGCTACTCGAAGAGGCGCAAGGCGAAGCGCGCTCTGCGTTCGGCGATGCGAGCGTGTTCCTGGAAAAGTACTTGCCGCGCGCCCGCCACCTGGAAGTGCAAATTCTAGCTGACAATCACGGCAATCTGCTGCATCTGTACGAGCGCGATTGTTCCGTGCAGCGGCGCCATCAGAAAGTCGTCGAGGTCGCCCCGGCGGCGAATCTGCCGTCCAGCATACGCAACGAGCTGTGCGAAGCTGCTGTCCGGCTGGCGCGCAAAGCCGATTACCGCAACGCTGGCACCGTCGAGTTCTTGTACGACGTCGACGCGCAGAAGTGGTACTTCATCGAGGTCAACCCGCGCATCCAGGTGGAACATACCGTCACCGAAATGGTCACGGGCATCGACCTCGTTCAATCGCAGATTCTCGTCGCCCAAGGCCACTCGCTCCACGATCCTCCGATGTCCTTGCCGAAGCAGGAGAACGTTCCACTCTACGGCGCGGCGCTGCAATGCCGCGTTACCACCGAAGATCCCGAGAGAAATTTCGCGCCCGACTACGGCAAAATTTCCACCTATCGCTCTCCGGCTGGCTTCGGCATCCGCCTGGATGGCGGCACCGCCTACGCGGGTGCAGTGCTCGCCGCATACTACGATTCGCTCCTCGTCAAGGTGACCGCTTGGGGCAAGGATTTGCCGGAAGCCTGCAGCCGCATGGACCGGGCGCTCCGCGAGTTCCGTATCCGCGGCGTCACCACGAACATTCCGTTCGTCGAAAACGTCGTCAATCACCCAAAATTTCGCGCCGGAGAAATCACCACATCGTTTCTCGATGATTCGCCGGAATTGTTCCGTTTTCCGAGCCGCGGCGACCGCGCCACCAAGTTGCTTTCGTACCTCGGCGACGTGATCCTAAACGGGAATCCCGAAGTCAAAGGAAAGAAAGTGCCCGAAGGGTTGGAAGCGCCTGTGCTTCCCGCCACGCCGGGCATCGAACCGCCGCCCGGCTCGCGCCAACTCCTGCAAAAGCTCGGCCCGGAAAAATTCGCCGCCTGGGCCCGTAAAGAAAAGCGCCTGCTCATTACCGACACCACGTTCCGCGACGCGCACCAATCGTTGATGGCCACGCGCGTCCGCACGTTTGACATCCTCGCCACTGCCACCGCCGTCGCCCAGCGCCTGCCCAATCTCTTCAGCCTGGAAATGTGGGGCGGCGCAACCTTTGACACTTCACTGCGCTTCCTCCACGAAGATCCCTGGCAGCGCCTCCGCGAACTCCGCGAGCGCATCCCCAACATTTGTTTCCAGATGCTCCTCCGTGGCGCGAACGCTGTTGGCTACGCGTCCTATCCCGACAACGTCATCGAGGAATTCGTCCGCGAATCCCACGCGCAGGGCATCGACATCTTTCGCATCTTCGACTCCCTCAATTCCATCGACAACATGCGCGTTTCCATCGACGCCGTTCTCGAAACCGGCGCGGTCTGCGAACCCGCCATCTGCTACACCGGCGACATGCTCGACGCGTCGCGACCTAAATATTCGCTTCGATATTACGTCGCGATGGCCAAGCACCTCGCAAAACTGGGTGCCCATTTTCTCGCGATCAAAGACATGGCCGGCCTCTGCAAGCCCCACGCCGCCCACGCGCTCGTGAAAGCGCTGCGCCAGGAAATCGAGATTCCCATCCATTTCCATACGCACGATACCAGCGGCATCAACGCCGCCTCAGTGCTCAACGCCTCCGACGCCGGTGTGGACGTCGCCGACGCCGCCGTCGCCTCGATGAGTGGCGGCACCAGCCAGCCCAACCTCAATTCCATCGTCGAAGCCCTGCGCCACACCCCGCGCGACACACAACTCAACATCGCCGCGCTGAACGAATGCTCCGACTACTGGGAAGTCGTGCGCACTTATTATTTGCCATTCGATTCCGGCCCCAAAGCGGGTTCCGCCCGCCTTTACCAGCACGAAATTCCCGGTGGCCAATTCACCAACCTTCGCGAGCAAGCTTCCGCCATGGGCCTGGGCCATCGCTGGCGCGAAGTGGAAACCACCTACGCCGAAGTGAACCAGCTCTTCGGCGACATCGTAAAAGTCACGCCATCCAGCAAAGTCGTCGGCGATATGACGCTGTTCCTCATGGCCAAAGATATGCGCCCGCAAGATCTGCTGAAGCTCGACGAAAAGCACGATCTCTCGCTACCCAACTCTGTCGTCGAGATGTTTTCCGGCGTCTTAGGCGTCCCGCCAGGCGGCTGGCCGAAAAAGCTGCAAAAAATAATCCTCCGCGGCGCCGAGCCAATCAAAGGGCGCTCCAGCGCCAACATGTCACCCGCGAAATTCGAAGAAGAACAGACTGCGCTCGAGAAAAAGCTAAGCCACAAGATCGATCGCGACGCCCTGCTAAGCTACCTTCTCTATCCCGACGTCTTCCTCAAGTACGACAAATTCCGCCAAACCTACTCCGACGTCAGCGTCCTTCCCACTCCTCCCTTCTTCTACGGCCTGAAGTCCGGCGAAGAAATCACCGTAGACATCGAGCCCGGCAAAACCCTGATCCTCAAATTCCTAACCAGCAGCGACCCGCACCCCGACGGCACTCGCACGCTCTTCTTCGAATTGAACGGCCAGCCGCGCGAAGTCAACGTCCGCGACCGCGCTCTTCGCGTCATCGAGCGCGCCCATCCCAAAGCCGATCCCGCCGAGCCCGGCCAGGTCGGCGCTCCCACCGCCGGCGTTGTCTCCGGCATCGCCGTCCAGGTCAACCAACCGGTCGAGCGCGGCGCCAAGCTCCTCACACTCGAAGCCATGAAAATGCAGTCCAACATTTACGCCACCATGTCCGGCCGTATCGCCAAACTCCTGGTCACCCACGGCCAGCACGTCGAGGCCAAAGATCTCCTGGTGACCATCGTTCCGTGAGCGCGGGTCAATTTCGCAAACACGACCAGTTCCGCTCGCGCTTCCTCCGCAACCAGCGCGATCTCATCATCTATCTCCCGCCCGGCTACAACGAGCAACCCTGGCGTCGATTCCCGGTCCTTTATCTCCACGACGGCCAGAATCTTTTTGATCGTGCCACCGCCTTTGCCGGCCAGGACTGGAACATTCAAGGCTCCGCAGACTACCTGATCCAAAGCGGCGCAGTCGAACCCCTGCTCATCGTCGGCATCTACAACACCGGCAAATCCCGCATATACGAGTACACGCCCACCAAGGTTCCGAAACTCGGCGGCGGCCGCGCCGACCGCTACGCCAAATTTCTGATGCAGGAAGTCATGCCTTTCGTCCAGCAACAATACCGCGCGCTCCCGGAGCCGTCCCAGACCGGGATAGGCGGTTCCTCCCTCGGCGGACTCGTATCCTTATACTTCGGCCTGAAGTACCCGCAAACCTTCGGCAGAATCGCCGCGCTCTCTCCGTCGGTCTGGTGGCATCAACGCGTAATCCTGCGCTTCGCCGCCGCTGCCGACCCGCATCCCCGCCCAAGCATCTGGCTCGACATCGGCACCCGCGAAGGCCCCAAAATCGTCACCGATGTAGAACAATTCCGCGACATTCTGCTGAAAAAAGGCTGGCGTGAAGGCGAAGACCTCCACTACGCCCGCGTCGAAGGCGCCGAACACAACGAAGCTGCCTGGTCCCAACGCGTAGGCCCCTTCCTGCAATTTCTGTATCCCGCAGCCGCGACCAAAGTATAATCCGCCAGTTCAGCGCGACCAGTCGTTCAGCTGTAGGGGCGGGGCTTGTTCATCCTGAGCCTCGAAGGGCCCGCCCGGTCGCTGCGTCTTGACGCGAGCTTTTCCGGAAGGTTTTGTTTTTTGGCTCGGAGCACCAATGCCGCAATCTCGCCCGCAAACCATCCTCTGCGTAAGCTCCTACGAAAAAGGTCAGGAGTTTATGCGCACCTGCAAATCGCTCGGCTGGCGCGTCCTGCTCCTCACCGTCGAAAAATTCCGCAATGGCGACTGGCCTCGCGAATCCATCGACGAAATGTTCTTCATGCCCGAGGAACTCCCGCTACAGCATCTGATCTACACGGTCAGCTACATGGCCCGCAGCCAGCCCATCGACCGCATCGTCGCACTCGACGAATTCGATATGGAAAACGTCTCCGCGCTCCGCGAGCACATGCGTATCCCGGGCATGGGCCTGACCACGGTCCGCTATTTCCGCGACAAATTAGCCATGCGCACCCGCGCTCAGGAAGCGGGCATCCTGGTCCCGGAATTTACCCACGTCCTGAACTACGACAGTCTCCGCGGTTTCATGTCCCGTGTTCCCGGCCCGTGGCTGCTAAAACCTCGCTCGCAAGCCTCTGGAATCGGTATGAAAAAAATCAACTCCTCGGATGAACTCTGGCCTTGGCTCGATCAACTAGGTGATCAGCAATCCTTCTATCTCCTGGAGCAATTCATCCCCGGCAGCGTCTACCACGTCGACGGCGTCGTCTCGGAACGCCAGGTTGTCTTCGCGGAACCCCACGCTTACGGCTCCCCGCCGCTCGACGTTTCTCATCAAGGCGGCGTCTTCACCACCAGCACGCTCCCCCGCGACGCCGCCGAGACAAAAACTCTGCTCGACGCCAACAGCCAGGTCATCGAAGGTCTCGGCTCGGTCCGCGGTGTAACCCACGCCGAATTCCTCCGCTCTCACGCCGACGGCAAATTTTATTTCCTGGAAATCGCCGCGCGCGTAGGCGGCGCCTACATCGCCGACGTAGTCGAAGCCGCCAGCGGCCTGAATCTCTGGCGCGAGTGGGCCCGTCTCGAATTAGGAGCAGGGAAGCAGCCCTACACCGCCCCGCCGATCCACAACGATCACGCCGGCGTCATCCTCTGCCTCGCTCGCCAGGAGCACCCCGACACCAGCGCGTTCACCGATCCCGAAATCGTCTACCGCGTCCACAAATATCACCACGCCGGCTTCGTCCTGAAATCCCCCAGCCACGACCGCATCCAGCAACTCCTGAACTCCTACACCCAACGCTTCCAAACCGACTTCCTGGCCACCCAACCAGTCCCCGACAGACCCACCGCCTAGCAGCCGAAGTAACGAAGCAACGAAGTAAGGAAGTAACGAAAACGAGAGCCGCATTTTCGTTACTTCCTTACTTCTTTACGTCATTACGTCTTCCTCCACTTCTCAAACAAAAAGCGAAAACCTGTACCGAGGTCCAGTAACCTTCTGGAACGACTGCCCCACGCTCCATTTGCCCGCGACCACGCCAAGGTCTAGAGTTTGCTGTGCCCCAGCCTGCAGCTCCTCGTTGGGGTGCTACGGTCTAAGGGGAACTTTTCGATGTGGGGAAATAAGAAGCCGGATACGCCGCAAGCCGCGCAGCCGGAGCCCGTGAATCCAATAATCAATCAGTCGCCGAAGCCTGCTCCGGCGTCTTGGGAGGAAAAACCCGCGATGAGTACAGATTCCATGCGTCCAATTGGTGGTGGTACTTCGGACCGCTCCAGCGCGCGTCTCGGATCCAGCCTGCACGTTAAGGGTGAGATCTCTGGCAGCGAAGACCTGCTGATCGACGGCTCAGTCGAAGGACTGATCCAGCTCGACGAGCGCAAGCTGACGGTCGGAGCCACCGCCAAAGTAACTGCCGATATCATTGCACGTGAAGTAGTGGTCTACGGCACCGTGAAGGGCAACCTTCGCGCCAAGGACCGTATCGAGATCAAGAAGGATGGTTCCGTCAACGGCGACCTCACCACGTCGCGCATCATGATCGAAGACGGCGCCTACTTCAAAGGCTCGATCGAAATCGACAAGACCGGCGACAAGGGCGATTCCGGCCACAACGCCTTCTCCAAGAAAGATTCCGCCCCGGCCACCGCTGGCAAAACCATCTAGCACCAGTTTTCGCCCAACAAAATCGCAAAACCGCGGCGCGGGCCACCCCGCGCCGCTTTTCATTTGTAGCGGCGGCCTTCCGAGGCCGGCGCAGTTGACCTTGCGCTGACGCGACGTTCCACGGTGTCGATATCTTTCGGTCCATCTCAGACGCCGCCGTTGCCTGTGCGATGGCGAGGCCGTTACCGGCACCTTGTAGGGGCGGGGCTTATTTATCCTGAGCCTCGAAGGGCCCCGCCCGGCCGACCGCGAATCCACGACCCCCACTTCTCATCCGAGCCTCGCTGAAAAATCCACAGCTTCCCAATCAACGAACCGTTGTTAGATATTTATTATCTTGATAATTTGACAATTAGCGCTGTACTGTGTTTTCCCTGCTTGATCACCCAGCAAGGGGCTCAGCCGTGTCACGCTCACCACAGTCTATCCCTCGCCAAAACTCACCACCGCACACCGCGTCTCCATCTTGCCCTGTGACCTCCGCTTATCCCGAGCTTCACGGCGAGCCCCAAAGGGTGCTCAAGCATTTGCTTTTTTCTTTCTTTCTCCTCTCCGGCTGTAACGGTGGCACCACTCAATCCGCCGCCATCCCCGCCCCCGCGACCCCCGCCGACTTTTCCCTGGTCTTCTCAGCAACCTCGATCACCATTCCCCAGGGAGGCGTCAGCCAACCGCTCACCCTCTCGGTGAATCCCGCAAACAGCTTCGCCAGTTCCGTTCAAATCACGCTGGCCAATCTCCCCGCCGGTGTCACCTCCAATCCCGCAAGCCCATTCGCCATCGCCGCTGGCGCAAACACCTCCGTGATATTCGGCGCCAGCGCAACCTCTGTGCCCGGCACCTCCACCCTCACCGCCCAGGCCATCAGCGGTTCGTTATCTCATTCCGCCACACTCGAGCTTTCCATCCAAAAGTCCGTAATGGCCAATCTCGCGCGCTCTACCTATGCCAGAACCGATTCCACCTCCGCGGCCGACGAGCCGTCCGGCGAACCTCACCACCGCCACATCGTCTACGACGCCGTCAACAAGCACCTCTTCGTCGCGAATCGCGCCATGAATCGTGTCGAAGTTTTTTCCACCACCGCCCAACTTCCCGGCATTGGCCTCGGCTCGCGCGTTGCCCAAATCGATGTCTCCGGAGCCAGCAGCGCCGATCTCTCTTCGGACGGCGCCACGGTCTGGATCGGGACCATCACCGAACAAGTCGTAGCCATCGATACAACATCCTTGCAGGTCAAATCTCGCTATTCGATCCAGCCGATCTCTCCCGTAGCCAACACTAGTTTCGATCGCCCCGAAGAAATCCTGGCTCTCGCGTCTGGCAATTGCCTGATGCGCGTCCGGCAATCCTCCGCAACACAATCGATCCTCGCGTCGTGGAATCCCGCGGCAAGCTCACCCACAAGCCTCATGTCCGCGATCCCCAACGGACTAGGTCCCATGGCTCGCACCGGCGACCAAACAAAAGTTCTGGTCGCCGCAAGTGATACCAGCGGCAATCTCGCCATTCTCGATTCGAATGGCAGCGTTGTGACCGGTCCAATCGCGGCAGGCAGCGGGACCATCGCCCTCGGGGCCGCGAATCCAAACGGCACAGTTTTTGCCGTCGTGCTCGTTTCCAATGGCGCTTCGCAAATTATTTTGCTCGACGCGGGACTCAATCAAATCGCCGCACAACCTTCGACCGGCACTCTGGGCCTAGTTTTTTCGGTCGATGGAGAATTTCTGTACGCCAGCTCAAAAGTTGCCGCCGCACCGGCAATCCAGGTCTACAGCGGCCAGAATCTCCAACTGATCGGCCAGATCCCCGACCTATCTCTACAAGGCGTCCAATCCGAAATCGAAGGGTCCGACGAAACGCAACTCCTTTTCAGCATCGCCAATCGCGGCGTCAGCTTCATCGACGCCGCAGCTCCGGCCGCGTTGCCTTCCACCGTGCCAGAATTCACTTTCCCGCCCGTCGTGCAGCCCTCCGAAGGCGCCGCCGCCGGAGGCGCTTCTGTCACCGTGAATGGAGCGAGTTTCGAAGCAACCGCGATTCTCATCTTCGACTCGCAACCCGCAACCAATGTCACCGTCGCGAGCGCGACCCAACTCCAGGCAATATCTCCGCCCAGCGCCGCGAGTGGCGCGGTCAACGTTGCCGCCTATTTCCCCAGCGGCTGGCTCGCGCTTGCTCCAGACGCCTTCAGCTACGGCCCGCAAATCCTGAAAATTCTTCCGAACGCCGGGAACAAAATCGGCGGCGATGTTGCCCAGATCTGTGGCTACGGTCTGGGCACCGACGCAAACACTCCCACCGTCACGATCGGCGGCGCCGCCGCAACGATCCAAAAGGTCGAAAACATCGCCGCTATCGAGCCGGCGCTCGGCCTCGACTCCACCTACCCATTTGCCCTCGAGTGCATCACCCTGCAAACCCCGCCGGGAACCCCCGGCAAAGCCGGCATCGTCGTAACCACCTCAAACGGCGCCGCAACCGCATCTGCCGGATTTCAATATCTGCAGAGCGTGCAGGTCAATGCACACCCGGGCCTCTATAAGTTTTTGCTCTACGACCAGCCTCGGCAATTCATTTATCTCAGTTACGACGCGGGCATCGACGTTTTCGATCTTCAAGCAGGCTCATTTAAGCCCGGCGGTTTGCCGGTCTATTGCCCGGAGCCGCAATTCATGGAATCCGGTCCTTGCCCCGACGCCGACATTCGCGGCATGGCGCTGACTCCCGACGGTACACAACTCGTGGTCGCGGATTGGGGGTCGAATTTTATTCTTCTGCTCAATCCGGACGTACCGAGTTTGGACCGCGACCACCCCCAACGACTTCACCACCTTCTCTGCAAATGAATCGGTCACCGACGTCGCGATTTCAGTCGGTGGCACAATGTTTGCCGCCACCGTAAACGCCACTGGTAGCGCCGGCACCCTTGCCGGCTCTTCGCTCGGCTCGATAGTTGAAATTCGCGACTCCGCTCTAAATCTGATCGGCAATCGTGCCACGCCCGAACTCGAGCAGCTCCCGACAGGTATCACCGTCTCAGGCATCGCCATGCACCCAAGCGGTGCCCTCGTCTACCAACCGATTCTCAACGGACCCGCTCCCCCGGAATCGGCGAATCCCGCCCCAAATCCAAATCTGCTCGGTGGCATCGACATCTTTGACGCCCGCTCCGGGAAACTCCGCCTGCGCATCTTCCTGCCAGAACCTATCGCCGCTCGTTCCGCGGACACCAGCAGCCTGCTGGCCCAATTTGTAACGATCGACGAAACCGGCCAACGCATTTTCGCCATTACCAATTCCGGCCTGACGGTGATCCAACTGGCAAATGTCCCGCCAGGAATCGGCACAATCTCCCCCGCGAGCGCCCCCGCGGCGGGCGGCACCACCATAACCGTCCGCGGCAGCAATTTCCAAACCGGCACAACCGCAACCCTGGCCGGAAAAAACGCCACGGTAATCCTGATCGACGCAAACACCCT
>Ga0210399_10000315_pt1 | contig 39304 bp, 34 predicted proteins | sample IncBWC14MmetaG_FD_150865 | JGI IMG/M metagenome (GOLD analysis project Ga0210399, IMG submission 150865) | Forest soil microbial communities from Barre Woods Harvard Forest LTER site, Petersham, Massachusetts, United States - Inc-BW-C-14-M | ecosystem: Environmental > Terrestrial > Soil >... | reverse complement strand
CGGGCTTAGACATATCTATGTGTATTACCTCGGAACGCCTCCGGCCCCAGAAAACATCAAGCTCTACGAGCCTTACAACAACCGAGAGTGCCTGCATTGCCATGCCGGGGCACGCTCCTTTGAAGAAGGTGCTGTGCATACTGCCGATCCCGATCTGCTGCCAGCAATCAAGACGAACAAGACGTCGTGCGTGTCGAGTGGATGCCACGGAGTCGTGCACGACGTGGCCAGTTTGAAAGACGCGAAGTTCTGGAAGGGAGGCCAATGATGCTCAGCTCGACTCCCTTTGATCGGAAGTTACAACTCTCCGGGATCATCCTGGTTCTCGGTCTGGTGGTAGAGGCTGTGTGCTTGCTAGGTCATGGGCCGATTGCGTTCATCGTCTTTGCCGGTCTCGGGGGCTTGCTCTTTGCGGTTGGCATCCTCCTCTATCTGTATTCGCTTGTGGGCGGCAAGGTGGAACCCTCCCAGCGGTAAGTGGCACCTCGAGACCGGACGAATGCGGTTCAATGAATACTCCACCAGCGGAATTTGCTGAATCCCAGATAAGAGAGTCTCCTGGATTACGACTCAAAGTACCTAGAATGGAGTGAACAACTTCTAAGCGAAACTCGCCAAATACCATACAAAACGATGAGGTATGGCGAGGAATAAAGCGCGCGAATCGCGTAAATCCGGGGTGAAGCCTCCTGGCATACAGACATCACGCAGGGTGGATGAGTCGGAAGGACTGCAGGCAGCGGCGCGCGGTGTCCAGTTCGGGAAACCGGCTGCCTTCCTGCTCGATGAGGTAATACTCGACTCCCCCGCTGCTTTCGGCGGCTTCGAAAATGTTTTTCCACTGGGCAGCGCCTTCACCGAACAAAACGGTGTAACCCTTCGCCGGTTCCGGTGACCAGTCCTTGAGATGAAGAGAGCGGATTTTGCCAGGATTCGCGCGAATCCACGCCACCGGGTCGGAGCCGGCCTCCAAACAAGTGCCAACGTCCAGTTGGAGCATGACCGATGGTTTGGTGTTCTTGGCGAGGATCTCGATAGGGCGCTGATTTTCCACGGGAAGAAATTCTCTCTGGTGGTTGTGATAACCCGCTTTCAGACCAACGGATTCAAGCTGATCGGCGGCAACATTCAATGCCTCGGCGATGGCCTTCCAGCCGTCTAGGCCAGGCTGGGGATCCGACGAGGCCATAACCACGTACTTGCTGCCCAGAATCAGGTTCATGTCACGCGCGCGGGCGATTTTCTCCACGCTCAGATAGGAACTGTTGTTGTGCGTCGAGAAGCACCGGATGCCGAGATCGTCCAGAAGCTTTCTCATCTGCTTGGTTTGATTCTCGGACCATTCGAAATAAGGGGCGTAGAACTCCACACCCTGATATCCCATCTGGGCGACGGCGCGCACCGTGCCTTCCGGATCTTTTTTCAACTCCTCGCGCACGGAATAGAGTTCCAGGCCTGTAGGAACTGATTTCGCCGCGCGAGCCGAGAGAGCCCACGGCATCACTGCCGATATGGCCAGAAACGATCGTCGCGACAAAACGTGTGACGTCATGGCTGAATCCTACCCGGTATGCAGCGGAAATTCATTTTTATTTTTGTCCGAACAGCAATGTTTGCTTGGAATCGGGCTGGTAGAAAATGCTCATTCGTTTTTGCGGAATTTCCTCCGGCAACGCGCCCGGGAACGATGCTGTTTGCCGTGAAGCCCGAAAAAAGTGCGGCGAGGTCCGTGCTCGTCCGTGTCGCCCACAAACAGAAGACTGACGCGCCTAGTCCTTAGTCCGCGGTTGCGTGTCCCGGGACGGCTCCTCCCGCAGGCCTCGAATGTCGCGCCCGGAAGAAGGCAAAGCGATCAAGGACCTTCTCCTGGAACTCTTCGAGGTAGAGATAGATCCCCGGAGTAATGAAAAGGGTGATGAACTGCGACACAATCAGGCCGCCGACCACCACGAGTCCCAGCGGACGGCGCGAAGCGCCATCCGCCCCGTAGCCGAGGGCGATGGGCAGGGCGCCCATGAGCGCGGCCATGGTGGTCATCATGATTGGACGGAAGCGCTCCATGCTGGCCTCGTGAATCGCTTGATCGTCTGGTATACCGTGCTCGACCCGCTGTTGCGCGAAGTCCACGATCATGATTCCGTTTTTCTTCACGATGCCCATGAGCATGAACATGCCGATGAACGCGTATAACGAAGCCTCGGTGCCAAACAGCCACAGGGTCAAGAGGCCACCGACGAGCGCGACCGGCAACGAGGAAAGCACGGTGATCGGATGCAAGTAGCTCTCGTACAAAATGGCCAAAATCACGTACATGACAAAGACCGCGAGAACCATGAGGATGGTGAGGCTCGATACCGTGTCGCGGAACGTAAGCGCTTCGCCCCGGAACTCGCCGCGAATTCCCGGCGGCAAGACTTGCTTCGCAGCCTTCTCGACGAAATCAGTTGCCTGCCCGATGGAATAGTCTGGCTTCAAGTTGAAGAACAGCGTGACGCTCGTGAATTGGTTGATGTGATTGACGGATTGCGGGCCCAACATCGGGTGCCAAGTCGCCAGGGCGTTGAGCGGAACCATGCGCGACCCGTCGTCGCTCTTGATGTACAGCAGATGAAGATCCTGAGGGTCGGAACGCTGATCGTCGGCAACTTCCAGTATTACCTGGTATTGGTCGGTGGGCTTCTTGATGAGATAAACGTAGTTCTGCGAGTACGCTTGGTGCAGAAGATTCAGAACTCTCGTCTCGGAGACTCCGTAGGTCTTGGATTGCTCGCGGAGGATGTCGACCTGCAGATTCGGGGTATGGTTGAACAGGTCGGAGTTGACAAAGAGGAACCCCGGGAACTCGGACATTTTGCGCATCAGGTTCACCGAGCTCGAATAGACCTCGTTCGGATCGATCCCGGAAATGGAATAAGCAAACTGGCCCTGCAGCTGCGCCGTGGCTCCGGTGCTGATCTGCAGCACGGGCTGGGGTTTGAGAAATGTGAGCAGACCGGGAACCTTGGAGTTCAACTGCCCCATCAACTGCCCAGTTACGGCTTGAATGGGAGGACGCTTATCGGGAGCCTTCAGAAACGCGAGCACAATGCCTTGGTTGGCGGGGAAAAATGCATTGTTGCCGCTCATGGTGAAGGTCATGTCCACGGCGGGGTTGCTATGGAGGACTTCCTCGACCTCCATTTGGTGGGTATGCATTTCGTAGTGCGATGTACCCTCCTGAGCGATGAACACGCCGAGGGCGAACGAGCTGTCGCCGATGGGGAGGAAGGCCTTCGGGACAATATAGAAAAGATAGCCGGTTCCCAGCAGGCAAACCACCCAAATCGCCACGGAAATCCAGCGATGCCGAAGGAAAAACCACAACGAACGCCCGTAGACGGCTAGCACCCTTTTTTCTGCGCCGCCGATGACGCGCTCGATCCAGTTCTTCTTTGTCCGCTCTCCGCGCTCCTGAAGCAGGCCGGAACACATCAGCGGCGTGAGCGTCAGCGAAACGATGCCGCTGGCGAAAATCGAAACGATGATGGTGACGGAAAACTCGCGAAAAATGCGCCCCACCAGACCGCTCATAAAGACCAGCGGGAGGAATACGGCGGCTAGGGAAATGGTCATGGCGAGAATCGTGAAGCTGATTTCCCTGGCGGATTGTAAGGAGGCTTCGAGGGCGCCGAGGCCGCCCTCCATGAGGCGAACGGTATTCTCCAGGAAGACGATGGCGTCATCGACCAAGAATCCGATGGCCAGCGTCAGGGCCATTAAGGACAGGTTGTCCAGGCTGTAGCCCAGGATGTCCATGACCACGAAGGTGATCAGGAGCGAGAGAGGCAGCGCCACAACCGGGATCAAGGTGTCGCGTGCGCGGCCTAGAAAAATAAAGATCACCAGGACAACCAAGGCGAACGCGACGAACAGCGTCGCCTGAACATCCTTCACGCTGTTCACGATGCCTTGCGAGCGGTCATAAATGGGAACGATTCCAACCGAACTGGGGAGCTGGGCCTGCACCGTGGGAAGAAGGTCGCGGATGGATTTGGCAACCTCGACGGCGTTTGATCCCGCGCGCCGGAAAACCGCAACGACCACGGTAGCGGCCGGAACCTCGTGTCCGCGATACCAAAAGCGCATGCTGATGCGTTCGTCTTGCAATCCGTTTTTTACCGTGGCGACGTCTTTCAGGTAGACCGGAGCGCCGTTGCCTTGTCTGACGATCAAATCCTCATACTGGCCCGCTTCGCTGAGTTGTCCTTCAGGCTGAAGCAAGAAGGTGTGATGCGCGCCGTCAAATTGGCCTGCTCCTGTATAGCTGGTGCCGTTCTTCAGTGCCGCCGTCAAATCATCAATGGTTAGGCTGAGCGCGGCCATCGCGGATGGGTCGGCCTTGATGCGCACCGCGGACTGAGCGCCGTACACGGCCACCTGGCTCACGCCAGGGAGAATGCTGACGCGCTCGCCGACTTGCGTATTGGCGTAGTCGAACAGCTGGCCCTGCGTGGCGCTGTCGCTGGTGATCCCGACGTACATGATGGGCTGGTCGTTAGGATTGGTCTTGGTGAAGGTGGGCGGGCTCGGCAAATCCACGGGGAGCTGCGCCGTCGCGCGCGTAATGGCGGCCTGAACGTCGGTTGCCGCGGCATCCACACTCTTGGAGAGATCAAACTGCAGGACAAAACTCGAGTGCCCCTGTCCACTGTTGGAGGTCACCAACTGGAGGCCGGGAATCTGCATGAACTGGCGCTCGAGCGGGGTGGCCACGTTGTTCGCCATGGTCTCTGGCGTTGCCCCGGGATAGCCTACGTTGACTTGAATGACGGGATAGTCGACGGCGGGCAGGTCATTGACCGGCAAGGCAAAATAAGCGAGTACCCCAAAAACGATGGCCGAGATCGTGAGCACTGCGGTCATCACCGGGCGGCGAATAAATGGTTCAGACAGATTCATGGCTCTTCGTTCCCATTACTTTGCGGTCGCTGGCGCGTTCGCCGGCGTGCCCCCGGTATCCACACGTACCTTGCTGTTAGGAACTACGGTCATCTGGCCGGCCACCATGACGTTCTCTCCCGCAGCGACACCTTGGGTAATCACCATGCTCTCGCCTTGCCGCTGGCCCAGGGTCACGAGTCGAAGGTCCGCGGTGTTGTCGGGTTTCACCACGTAGACGAAGGGGCCTTTTTGGCTGAGTTGCATGGCTTGGCTGGGGATCAGCACCGCCCCCTTGTGCGTTGCCAGGACCAGCCTGACGTTGACAAATTGACCGGGCCAGAAATGATGATCGGAGTTGGAGATGGTGGCGCGCAAAAAGACCGTGCCGGTGCCGTTCTGGACGGTGTTGTCGAGAAATGTGAGCTTGCCGCCGCGGGCGCGGTCTTCTGGATCGGAGGGCAGCCTCACGAGGGTCTTCAGCGTTCCGCGAGCCATCTCCTTCTGCACGTTGGGGAGATCGCGCTCGGTTATGGTGAAGTCCGCATAAATCGGATCCAGGCGCTGGATCAGCAACAACCCGGTCGTGTTGGCCTGCACGACGTTTCCGACGTCGACCAGTCGCGCGCCGGCGCGGCCCTGGATCGGCGAGTGGATATAGCAGTATTCCAGGTTCAGCCGAGCGGTTTCGAGAGCCGCTTCCGCCGATTCCACCTGCGCTTGATCGACGTCGACGGTGCTCTTTTTGGTGTCGTAATCCTGTTTGGACGTGACCTTGGATCCGAATAGCTCCGAGCTGCGCGCGAACTCCACCTTGGCGAGTTCGAGCGCCGCTTTTGCCTGGGCCAGAGCGCCCTTTGCCGAATCGAGCTGGGCTTGATACGGACGCGCATCAATCACAAAAAGCAACTGCCCTTTGGCCAGATCAGCGCCATCCTGGAATTCCCTTTGCGTAATGCGGCCGCCAACTTGCGGGGTTACCGTAACCGACTCGAAAGCGAAGCTCTTGCCGATCTCGTCGAGGTAAACGGGCACATCTTGGGCTTGCGCCCTGGCTACACTCACCAGGGGCGGAGGCGGGAGTTGAGGACCAGTAGCTTGGGGATTCGCTCGGTTACAGCCGATTTGCAAGACAAAAAGCGGCAGGACATACAGAAATCCGAGCTTCAACTTCATTCTCAGCCTCCCCTCGTCTGTCTATCCGCTACCAGCCAAGGGTAGATTGCGGCCCGAGCACAACAGCCCACAACCGACACCGCGCCCGGCACGTATCTCTCGAGTCTGTAAGGCCCGGTTTCACTCATCAAGAGAGGCCCACCCAAGAATAGATTAGACGCCAAGGAGGGGAATGCCGTTACTTTTCGCGAGTTGCATTGTGAGCCTGAGGCCATCGGCGCCTCAGAAGCCACGGTTTGTACTCCGTCGGCAGCTGGCTCGCCGGGCCTATTCTTCCGGGGAGTCGACACTCAATAGAAATCGCGGGAATTGATTCTTTTTCCAGAAAGACCGAGCTGTAGGACGTCCATCTGCTCCGGCCGGTCAAATACTTTGCCCGGGAAAAAGATCTTCGTCAACAGTCGCACGCCGCCAAACGCCGCGCCCAGCACCACGGCAATGACCATGAAGACGCCCGTGGCAATAAAGATTTTGGCGATGGTTGACAGCAGCGGCGGATCGGTGACCGTTTGGTGCGGCTCGTTCTGCGTCACTACCGTTTCGTAATTCACAGCGCTGTGCAGCGCTGCGCCATACGCGGCCGAAGACGGCTTCAGTACCAAGGAAAGCAGGGTGCCCTTGCGTTGAATTGTCGTTCCCGCTTGCCTCGACGCGGGCAAGATCGCCTGTTCGAGGTGTCGCAAGTGCTGCTCGGCCAGCTGCGGCGTGGGGTAATCCAGCAGCAGCAGTACCGCCTCGTCTTTTCCCTCGCGGTAGCGTGCAAACATCGCCTCCGCATCCAAATCGAACCCCGCTCCGCCGGTCAGACTGGTGAATTCGTCTTGCTTCAACGCCGCCATTGCGTTCCGGAACCCCGCCGGTCCCCGCGCATATCTTTGCGTCCCGTCCGTAAACCCTCGCGGCAAGTACGCGCGGATGGGAGGGAGCGGAGTCTGGTCGGCCTGCCCGCTCACGGTTTTCACGAGCGCCGCCAAATCCGCATCGGAAATTGCTGGTGTCGGGCGCAACTTGAGAAGGAATCCCCCTAGCAGGGCGATCAAGCTGTCGCCATCGACCGCCGACGTCCTGCCCAGAGTGGAAGGATGCATTTCCGGCCGAATCAGCGCCGTATACGCTTCATACGCATTGCTGGGATCGCGATATTTCTCCAAGCTAACATCGAGCTTGGCTCCGCCGGAAGTGTACTGACAGTATTCGCCCGTGGTGCGCCCGGTTTCCTTCCAAATTTCCACGAAGTTTAGCGGAGCTTCCGTTTCGACCCACAGGGGACTTGGCTGCCCGGACCAGTTGCCGAACTGACTTGGAAGCACTTGTTTTTGAGCAGACGAGTACGGCGCGGCGGTGAGCGCCAGAATCAAAGCAGCAATGAAGGAAGACTTTCGCATCCCGGCTTCTATTAGACACCAACAACCTAGTTTTGGTTGCGAGATTGTTCAACGAGCGCTGGGGTAGGGTGCCCGGCGCCGGGCTTGGCCGGCATGTTCATCGTTACGCTGTTCATGCTCTCCAGGTAGCTGACCACACCCTGATACAGCCCTTCGGCCACCTTCTGGCGTTGCTCGGGCTTCTTCAGCATTTGCTCGTCAGCCGGATTGCTCAGAAACGAGATTTCCGTCAAGATCGAGGGCATGTCCGCGCCGATCAACACCACGAACGGCGCTTTCCGCACGCCGCGATTCTTCACCGGCTTGCTGGTCCTCTGAATCCTCTTGGCCAAGGAATCTTGGACGTCTTCAGCAAGTTCCTTGGATTCGTCAATCTTTTCCGTCTTGGCGATTTTCATGACCAGGTTCTGCAGGTCGTGGACGCCTTCCTGCGAGGAAGCGTTCTCCCGCGCCGCCACTTCCATTGCTTCCGCCGAGCCCTTCAGGTTCAGATAGTACGTTTCGATGCCGCGCGCCGCGTGATCCCGGCTCGAATTTGCGTGAATGGAGATAAACAAGTCGGCTTTGGCCTGGTTCGCGATGTTGGTGCGCTCTTCCAGCGGAACAAACGTGTCGTCCGAGCGCGTGTACACCACGTCCGCCCCCGGCAACTTCTGCTCGATAATTTTCCCCAGTCGCAGCGCCACATCCAGGCACAAGTCCTTTTCCATCAGCCCGGTCGGGCCAATTGTTCCCGTATCATGCCCGCCGTGGCCCGCGTCGATCACAATCCTTCCAATTTTCAGGCCCAGCGTGCGCGTCAGGGTGGATTGCCCGTCGCGCGTCGGCTGCGGCGCACTCGCCGGTCGGATCAAATCTGGCTTCCCGTTCGGCGCCGCGGCTTTGACCGACGAGGCTCTAACGTTTTTCACGCTCGACAGGGAGTTGCGCGCCGCCGCCGAAGAATTGTTCCCCGCGACTGAACCGCTCGTCGCCCCAGAGCTGGTTCCGCCGCCGCTAATCGTGCTGCTGATCGCGCTCTTCGAATTCGTCGCCGGGTGCTCCGCAGCGTAGCCCGTGTCTTCCGGGGAGCTCTTCGCCGCACTCTCATTCGAATCTTCCGCCTCGGCCGGCTGCGCCCTCGTCACCTTAGCCGTGCGCACGGGCGCCGCTAGCGGTGAGTTTCCGTACAGATCGATCAAAAGTTGCGGCGGATTATTCGTCAACGAAGCGGTGTAATCCTTCACTCCGTTCACATCCAGCACCACGCGTACCACGCCATTATGATTCTGCGCCACGCGCACAGCCGTCAGCAGCCCACCTTCAACGCGGATATTTCCGCGAGCGAGTTCCGTCGTCAGCCGCGCCGCGTGTAAGTCAAAAAAAATGCGGTCCGGATTCGCGATGCGCCCGGAGACGTATTGCACGCTGTCTTCAAGGTCGATCGTGACCCGCGTGGCATCGCCGCTGGCAGCCGCGCGGATCCGCCGCACGTGCGGAATCTCTCCCGGCGCCGATCGGCTAGCGCTCTTGCCCCCGGAGTGCACCGGCGCACTAGCGCGCGCTTCCTCGATCGCTGGCGCAGCCGCATTCGAGTTGGTTGCCACGCTGTTCGTCTCGGTCGGCGCGTCGCTGTTCTGCAAAAGCGCCAATTCCGCCAGTGCTTCCTGCGCCTCGCGTTTCCGCGGCGAACGCGGATATTTCTTCAGAAAATCTTCATAAGTCTTTTTCGCCAGCGCCGAATCACCCAACTGTTCTCGCTCGAGCTTCGCCACTCGCAGAGTCGCGTCTTGGCAATATTTGCTGGCCGGATATTCGTGCACCAGGAATTGGTAGGAATCCGCCGCCGACTGGTAGTAGCTTCGCCCGAACCGGTCGCCCATCTCGGTGTACAGTTCCGCGACCGCCAGCAGGGAATCAGGCACTTCCGGAGCTCGCGGCGTAATCATAGCGACGCGCCGGTAACCGGTCACCACCTGTTTGTAATCCGCGAGAGTTCGTTTCTCGGTAGGCTTGCTGCTTAGCGCCGCGCGTTGTTCTTCCGCCCGTGCGAACTGCGCCGAGGCAGACTGCCGCCGCACCGCTGAAGTCGCCGTAGCCGAAGCTTCGGCATGCGCTTTCACCGGAGCCGCCGAGGGCAGCACCAGCGCCATGCTCACCGCCGCAAAAACCGGCGAAAGACGGGCGAAGCTCCTGTGCAAATTTTTTTGGGCCCCCAACATCAGCCTGCATCCCCCAAAACGCCACTCTATCGTAACCGGAAACCTAAACTCCCATCACCAAAACGTTTAGAAAGTTCCAGGCCTGAACTCCAGGCTACTGAAAGCCAAAAACTAGCCGCTTACCACGGTTTCTATTCGTTAGTGAATATGATGCGGCCATCGGCTGCAACGTCGCGGTGGATGGCGTGAGGGTTGATGAAGGCATCTGCAAGACGTCCCGATCCTGGCCGGAAATAGGCGTTCTGCACTCTCTGTACATAGTTCTGCGTTTCTCGATAGGCGGGGACGCCGTGAACCCGGTCAACGGCACCCTCCCCCGCATTGTACGCCGCTAGAGCCAAATCCAGGTTGCCATTGTATCGTTCTAGCAACCACTTGAGATGTTTAACCCCCGCGTTGATATTCTGTTGCGGGTCGAACACGTCGTAAGCCCCATATCGTTGTGCCGTCGTGGGAATCAATTGCATCAATCCGCCGGCTCCCTTGCGAGAATACGCCCGTGGATTCCAGTTCGATTCCGTTTCGATCACTGCGCGGACCAGCGCCGGATCCACACTATGGCGGTCCGCTGCTTCGCGAACGAGCTTTTCCACGCCGTCACGGCCGCTTTCCATAACTGGTCGGCTGTGTCCGGTAAAGGAAGTTTCCCCAGCTAGCCAAATGTTTGTGTGCGGCTTCGCAGCCTTCAGATTGGCTTTCAGTGGCGGTTCGGCGTTCACAAAAAAGCGATGTCCTGCGTCGTCAACGACCGAAGCGATCTGGCCGCTGGCGCCTGGCGCGAAGAAATTCGCGCAAAGGACCAGCATTCCGGAAATAAGCCATGTCGTGATTGTCGTTCGTCTATGCATTATGCCCCTGCGGTAAGGCACACAAGATATTCGAGTTACAGCCACACCGCCATTATTATTCAAGACCGCACCGATCGGGTCAATGCGACTTCCGTACTATAAGCCCTGGGACCTGTCCCTGGCGGCGTGGTGCTGAACCACCAAGGTCACGGGTCGCCTAGACCAGGCTTGGTCGAGCTAAAACTACCCGCCTGGGTCCCCCCAGCGTCGCACAGAAGGCAACCAGACCCAAGTCCATTATAACAACGCCCCTACTAGAGAGGGGACGCTCTGCAAGGCCAATTTAAGGCCAGTTGTGTCTTTTCCGCCAGCTTCGGCCAGATCCGGCCTGCCGCCCCCCTTACCCCCTACCATGGGTGCCAACGCCTGCATCAGCTTGCCAGCATGGACTTTAGCTGTGAGGTCCTTGGTCACGCCGGCGATCAGAGCCACCTTTCCGTCCTCCGGCATGCCCAGTGCTACCACGCCGGAGCCCAATTTTTGCCTCAAAGTATCCACCAGCTGCCTAAGTCCTTCGCGGTCAACGTTTTGCACTTCCTCGGCAATAACCTTAATCCCCTTAACAACTTGCACCCGCCCCGCCAGCTCATCAATCTGGCTAAGCGCCCCTTTTCGTTTCTGCGCCTCCAACTCCTTTTCAAGCTGCTTGGCGGTTTGGGACAGTTTCTCGACCTGGGCCAGGATGCCGTCCTCTCCCACGTTGAGCTGGCTAGCTAGTCTTGCTAAGACTGCCGTTTGCCGCTGGAAATGTTCCAGCGCGCCGATGCCGGTCACGGCCTCGATCCGGCGAACGCCTGCCGCCACGGATTCCTCCTTCACGATCTTCAGGACGCCGACCTCGCCGACGCGTTCGACGTGCGTCCCGCCGCAAAGCTCTTTCGAATAGAATCCGCGAGCTGCTCGCGAATCGGGGATCGTGACCACACGCACATTGTGCTCCGGATACTTGTCCCCGAAAAACGCCAGCGCCCCGGAAGCCAGCGCCTCTTCGAGCGAAGTGACATTCGTCTGGATCTCCGTGTTCAGCCGGATCTCGTCGTTCACCTGCTGCTCGATGTCGTGCAGCGCCTCAGCCTCCACGTGCGCGAAATGCGAAAAGTCAAAGCGCAGCCGCTCCGGCGCATTCAGCGACCCGGATTGCTTCACGTGCGTCCCCAGAATATTCCGCAAAGCCGCATTCAGCAGGTGCGTTCCCGTGTGGTTGCGGATGATCCGCGCCCGCCGCTCCGCATCCGCCACCACCGCGACGCGATCGCCGACGCGCAGCGTTTCTTTCGCTACAACTTTGTGCGCCACCAGCCCAGCAACGGGATAAAACGCGCCGGTCACCTCCGCCAGCAGTTGCGATTCCGAGTTGTCATAGAACGCCCCACTATCTGCAACCTGCCCGCCCGACTCCGCATAAATCGCCGTACGGTCGAGAACAACTTCGCCGCTCTCCCCCGCCTTCAATTCGCTCACCGGGACGCTTTTTGAAAGGATCGCCCCAATCCGGCAATCTTTCGCGCTCGTACCGTGGTAAAAATCCGGCTCGGTCTTAAACGTCTCCGCCAATTTCGCATAAGCTGGATTCGCCGCCTCCTTCGCCCCGCCCTTCCATGACGCGCGGGCTTTCCCGCGCTGCTCCGCCATCGCTTTCTCAAAACCTTCTTTTGGAAAAGGAATGTTAGCGTCTCGATAGGCATCCTCGATGAAGTCACGGGGAAGCCCATAAGTGTCGTAAAGCGTGAATGCGTCAAATCCGTAGTCGAATGGTCCAAACACAGGTCTTTCCGATGAAAGCGACCGCGCCCGTTCGAGAGCCTCCGGAGTCCACTGCGATAGATGCGCTTCTAGTTTCTTCAGGCCGATGTCTAGGGTGTGGCCGAAGCGCGTCTCCTCGGAGAGGATCGTTGTGAGCACGCGCGCGAAAGTGGATTCGCGGAGTTCGGGATAAGCATCACCCATGAGTTCACCGACAGTGTGACCCATTTCGAACAAGAATGGCTCCGATGCACCTAGTAGACGGCCATGACGCACGGCGCGGCGGATGATTTTCCGGAGCACATATCCGCGTCCCTCGTTCGACGGAACAACGCCGTCGGTCATTAGGAACGTCGTTGCGCGGGCGTGATCCGCGATGACGCGCAAGGACGCAGCACCACCTTTGCCTTCCTCGAGTTTTTCCTCGCGCTCGAAATCAACGCCACAAAGTTCAGCGGCGCGTTTCGTCAGCGGCACAAATAAATCGGTGTCATAGTTCGAGACCACGCCTTGGAGGACAGCAGCGACGCGTTCGAGGCCCATGCCAGTATCTACGCACGGTTTCGGTAGGGGAGTGAGTTTGCCGCTGGCATCGCGATTAAACTGCATGAAAACAAGATTCCATATCTCGACGTAACGGCCGCAATCGCACGGGAATGTGCAATCCGCGTGGCCCTCTTCAGAAGCTTCCGGTTCCATGTCATAAAAGATTTCGCTGCACGGACCGCATGGCCCGGTGTCGCCCATGGCCCAGAAATTATCCTTCAAGCCAGGTATTTCAAAAACGCGATCTTGAGGTACGCCTTCGTTTATCCAGAAAACCTTGGCTTCGTCATCGGACCCAAGGAGTTGACCCGGCGACACCTCGGTTGCGCCGAAAACGGTAACGTATAGCTTTCCCTTGTCGATGCCATACCACTCCTTTGAAGTGATCAGTTCCCAGGCGTAGGCAATCGCTTCTTTCTTGAAATAATCGCCGAAGGAAAAATTGCCGAGCATCTCGAAAAACGTATGATGCCGCTTCGTAAACCCCACATTTTCCAGGTCGTTGTGCTTGCCGCCCGCGCGCACGCATTTCTGTGCTGTCGTCGCGCGCGTGTAATCTCGCTTTTCCAGCCCCAGAAAGACGTCCTTGAACTGGTTCATGCCCGCATTCGTAAACAGCAGGGTAGCGTCCCCATGCGGCACCAGCGAGGAGCTCCGTACGCGTCGGTGCCCTTTGCCCTTAAAAAACTGCAAAAATCGCTCTCGTATCTCGTTGCCCGTCATTTTTTTACGTGCCCTTCCCGAGCACGTCCGCCCAGTTTTCCGGGATTCAATCCCCTGATTATCGCAGACGCCGCAAACCGCCGCAATGAAGTGGGAATAAGGAAAGCGAGCCAGTTGCCGGTCACGCGATGTTACCTATGCAGCCTCCAGGGGGGAATCAACGAGTCGTAGCGTAGCAGCGAACTCAGCAAGATGTGGAGCACGATGTAAATCGCCCAAGTCGAGACATACGCGACCGCCATTTTTCGCGGCTTCCTAAGTACATACCAAAGAAGCAGAATATCCAACGGCACCGGCGCTGCGACCACGGCCCAAGCAGGCGCGCCCACGCTTGCTACGCTGTAGCCAAGCAGGCAGACAAAACACCCAATAGCCAGTGACGCGAACAGGTAGACCTTCCGATCGGCGATAAAGAACCCCAGCCCCCAGCACAATGCGGTGAACAAAATGGCGATATCAAGCAGGATCGGTGTAGGGAGCGTACCGAGCATGAAATGACCCCCTTCCGAAAACAGAATTAGACATGCTGGCATTCTACTGTGGTTTCGCTTATAGATATTGGGCAGAGCCATCGCCTCTGAAAGGGCTATCCATGAAAAAACGAGCACACCAGCCAAAAAGACTTCGCGCGGAAGATTTTGCCGGGGATGGGGAACCCTACAGCGAAGTGACCGTGACCATATCGATTCGCATCCTTGGCACAGGAATTACACGATCGCGACTGGCTGTCAATGTTTGTCCCGATCCGGCACTGGAGCCGCTGGCCAGAAAGTCGTTGGACGTTCTCAAGAAGGAGAATTACGGTTTCGACGACGACGACGTGTTTGGCGTGTGCCTATCGAAGAATTTCAACGGATGGGAAGATTTGGACGAGGATTATCCAAGGATTGATGAACGCGGGAAGAGTGGGTTTGATAAGGATCGCTTGAAGGCCATGAATGCTTACATCAAAGAGTCCGTTGATTGGGCGCTCGCCTTGAACAAGCAAGGGATGGAAGAAGCGGTCCGGCAGGCGCCTAAGCCCGGAGGCAAGGACTTGGTGATGTGAAGCCGACCGCTGCGGCGCCTCCGTTCGACGGCAGTCTACTCCAGATCATGCCCTGGCCGATCCATCAAAGCATGCGGGCCAAACGAACCGGCCAACCGCTGCCAATAGAATTTAAGCACGTTACGAACGAGCCGCCCGATTCGTCGGGCGGCTTTCCTGTCTATTCGGACCTCCTATCAGACAAAACCCGAGCGTTTGTCTTAACATAGCGCTCTAGTTGCGCTGACATGCCACATCGAGAGGAGATCTTCATGGGTGAAATGATTCAGTTCAACAGGCCGGCCGGAAAGACGTGCCCAGGCTATTTGGCAACTCCCAAGGAAGGAGCGGGCGCGCCGGGCTTCGTGTGCATCCAGGAGTGGTGGGGGCTCAACGATCAAATCAAGAAGACCGCCGAGCGCTTCGCCGAAGCCGGCTACCGAGCCCTCGTCCCGGACCTCTACCGCGGCAAGCTCGCCAAAGCCGCCGACGAGGCCAGCCACATGATGAAGGGTCTCAACTTTCCCGATGCGGCCGAGCAGGACATTCGCGGGGCGGTGCAGTACTTGAAGCAAAGCTCGAAAAAAGTCGCCGTCGGCGGTTTCTGCATGGGCGGCGCGCTGACTATCCTTGCCGCCGTCCGCATTCCGGAGATGGACGCCGGTGCCTGCTTCTATGGCATCCCGGATGTCCCCGCCGCCGAATTAAAGAAGATCAAGATTCCACTAATCTGCCATTTCGCAAACCAGGATGGCCACTGGACGCCTGCCAAAGTCAACGACTTCGAGGCTGCGCTAAAGCAATCCAAATCTCATTTCGAGATCCACCGCTACGATGCCCAGCACGCCTTCATGAACGAAGCCCGCCCGGAAGTCTACGACCCGGCCAGCGCCAAGTTAGCCTGGGAGCGCACCCTCAAATTCCTGAAGCAGGCCCTCGCGTAACCTGTTGCGTTCGATAGCTTCAGCGGAAATTTGAATTTGGTTTGCGATGCAGAGCAGATGAATCGGTCGCTTGCAAAATCTGCGGCGAACAAATTGCCGAGGGCCATCAGAGCCACCAGTCAGGCGGCAACCATCATCCTAAACCTCTAGCCGCTTTTCGTAGGGAACGGTTTCGCCATATTCCAGATTGCGCCTCAGAAGTCGGAGATACATGGCCCAACAGTAGCAGGAGACGCGCCAGTGTTCATTCCCCTCGGGCCAACCTTTGTGGTAGAAGACTACGCGTGTCGCGCCATGGCCCTCGGGGGTGAGGGTGCATCCCACACGAGTGCCTTTCCAATCTTCGTGCGCTTCGGTCATTTGCAGTTCGAACTCTCGATCCGGCACAAAACGAGTGACCTTGGCCCGCCAGTCATACTCCGGTCCGAAATGAAGGGTGTACTCCGCGTTTTCTTTTGCGACTCCGGCGGATCGCTTGGTCCACCAGCGGTCCAATCCTTCCGGCGTGGTGAACATTCCCATTACGAGTGCCACGGGAGCTTTCACCGTGAACTCCTGGATGATATCGGCCATGATTCCTCGGGGCCAAGCAGATATGGCGTAGCCGTTATTGCACAAGTTGGCCGATGGTATCAAGCCACTCTCGGGAGTGGGAAGGCTGCTCCCGGGAGGATGCCGTCGCTATAGATCGTCATGGGGTTCAACTTCAGGAAGGTCTTCGCGGGTCGCGGCGCGGAGTTCGCGGCGGACGACGTCGGCGGAGAAGCCGGCGCGGAGAAGGCTGCTGTAGATGGAGGCCATTTTCTTTTCGTCGATTTCGCCGCGGTAGGAGCGGAGTTTGCGTTCGATGCGCTGGCGCACCATGGCGGCTTCATCGGTGGTTTCGGAAGCTTCCTTCAGTGCAGCCTCAATGTGCCGGTCCGGGACGCCGCGTGAGCGCAAGTCTCGCGAAATCCGAAACTTGCCTTGCTTGCGGCCTTCGATACGCTGGCGCGCGAATTGTTTGGCGTAACGCGCGTCATCGATCATGCCGTTTTTCTTCAAACGCGCCATCACCACTTGCACCAGCAGCTTGTTATTGCTGCGCCGCTCTAGCTTTTGCTTCATTTCATGCACGGAATGCGCCCGCTGCATTAGCGCGCGTACCGCTATTTGATACAACTCTTCTTCGGTCTCAAGTTGCCGTGGCTTCGCAAACATGGATGGAGCATAGAAGCAGGGAGGTTTGGAAGCAAGACGGGAGGAAGAAGTCTCAGCCCCGGGTGAGGAGCGCCCAGGCGGCCAAGGCAAGGCCAACGAGCATTGCGGATCGAATCATTGCCGTGCCCGGGACGCCACCGGAAGCGAGTTCTAACGCTGTGGAGCGGGTGTTCGGGTGGCTATTGTCGTAGAGAAAAAGAGTGCTCGCGCAGAGCAAGCTAGTAAGCCCGGAGCAGAAAAACCCAGACGCCCAGAGGAGCCGCGCTTTAGCGCTGCGATATGGCAAGTTGATCCGTTATTTGCGGGCGAAGCGCTCGAAGTCGGCCATTTGGCGCTCCATTTCCTCGCGGGCGGAATCGGCGGCGGAGCGGATACCCTGGATGCGCAGCTTAAATTCGTCGGCGTTGGAAGCGCGCGCGAGGGCTTCATCGAGGGTGATGAGCTGCTTCGAATAGAGGTCGAACAGCGATTGATCGAAGGTCTGCATACCGTACTGGCTGGTGCCGGCGGCGATCGCGTCGTGGATTAAGCGCGTCTTGTCCGCGTTGATGATGCAATCGCGAATGTATCCGGTGGCGATCATGATTTCACAAGCAGGCACGCGGCCTTTGTCATCAGCGCGGCGCACTAGGCGCTGGGAGACAACGGCTTTCAAGGTCGCGGCCAGCTGCAGACGGATTTGTTTCTGCTCCGGCGGCGGGAAGACCGCGATAATACGCTGAATCGTTTCCGTGGCGTCGAGAGTATGCAAAGTGGAAAGAACCAGGTGGCCGGTTTCGGCGGCAAGCAGCGCAGTGGAAATGGTTTCGAGGTCGCGCATTTCGCCGACCAGAATCACGTCGGGGTCTTGACGAAGCGCAGCGCGCAAGGCGGTGGAGAAATTCGCGGTGTCCACTTCGACTTCGCGCTGGTTGATGAAGCTCTTCTTGTCGCGGTGCAGAAACTCGATGGGGTCTTCGATGGTGATCAAGTGATCGGCGCGGTTGGCGTTGATGCGGTCGATCATAGCCGCCAGCGTGGTGGACTTGCCGGAACCGGTGGTTCCCGTGACCAGCACCAAGCCGCGCTGTTCTTCGCAAATCTTGGTGACGACGGCGGGGAGATTCAATTCTTCCGTGGTGCGAATCTTTGTGGGGATGACGCGCAGCACCATGCCGACGTTGCCGCGCTGCTGAAATACGTTGACGCGGAAGCGGCCCAGGCCCGCAACGCCATAAGCCATATCCAATTCCGCCGTTTCCTTGAACTTTTGCTTCTGGCGGTTGGTCATCATGCTGAAGGCCATGGAGAGCATTTCTTCAGGCGTGACGCGAGGCACGTCCGTCAGCGGGGCGAGCAGGCCGTCGATGCGCAAGTAGGGGTGATTGCCGACTTTCAGATGCAAGTCGGACGATTTGTTCTCGACAGCGCGACGCAGCAGATCATCAATGCTTACGGCCATATCGTGTGCACCCCGGAAGAATGCAGCTAATAGGCGACAGTAGCACCGCCGGAAAGGGCGGGCAAGCAAGCCGCACAGGCAGGTTGCGCGCTAGTTAACTGTCCGTAGGGAGGGCGGTCTAGAGTTGTAAGTTGTAAATTCTTAGTCTCAAAACTGGATCAGGCTTTCTTTAGATACAGGGAATCGTAGAGCAGGCCGGCGACAAATCCTCCGGCCAGCGGACCGACCCAGTAGACACCTTGATTGGCCCAATGCGTACCTGCGAGTGCAGGCCCAAAGGCGCGCGCGGGATTCAAAGCCGCACCCGTGAGAGGACCGGCGACGAGAATGCCGAGGGTGATCGACAGGCCGATGCCGAAGCCGGCGATGGACTTAAATGCGCCCTTCTCATCCACGGCGGTTGCGAAAACCGTTAGAACCAGGAAAAACGTCGTTACTCCTTCCAGAGCCATGCCCGCCCAACGCGGAAAGTCGCGGGCCAGCTCGGGCGTTCCCAGAGCGACGGCGCGCCAGGTTTCCTCGGGAACGACGGACTTCAGCAAAAATGCCGCTGCCGCCGCGCCGGCAAGTTGCGCGGCCCAATAGAGAATGGTGTCCACGGTGTTCACGCGCTTGGTGACCCACAAGCCGATGGTCACCGCTGGATTGAAATGCCCCCCGGAGATGTGGCCGAGCGCGGAAACCATGATGGCGATGGCCAGGCCGTGGGCCAGCGCGATGCCGAGAAGACCAAGGCCGCCGCCGGCGCCGTGCAAATATTGATCCGTGCAGATCGAGCCCGCGCCAAAGAAAATCAGCGCGAACGTTCCCAGAAATTCGGCGATCAGTTTTTGCGGCGTGTTATACATCGTTGGCCCTCCGCCCAAGGAAAGGGAAGCGCGTCCGATTCGAACGGGTGCATTCTAGCCGGAATGCGACGAGGAACGCCAGCATTCCCTCGGGAATTCGGATGGGTCCTAGCGAGCACCATTAGTTGAGTGGGGGGAGGCCAACTTTTTTTAGCAGCTCGGCGAAGCGTGCGTCGCTGGTCCAAGAAGGCTCAAAGGCCGCGCGAATCCGGAGGGCATCCATGCGAGTGTCGCCCTGCTGATAGGCAAGTTCGAGCGCGGCGAAGGCGTGGTCTTTCTCGCCTAAACCGGAATAGATGTCTGCGATTCCCATCCAAGAGACGTATTTTGTCCTGGCTTCTTCAATCAATTCGCCAAGAATCTTACGGGCGTCCTCAGTTCTCCCAGCCTTAGCAAGGGTGTATCCGAGATAAGCACGGTAGTAGGACGATTCCGGAATGGCGTGGACGACGAATTCCATCTCCGCGACTGCTTCGTCAAATTTTCCCTCCCGGACCAAAAGCTGAGCGTGGCCATAGTGGCCGAAGGGGTAACCAGGCTCCATGTCGAGGGTCTTGCCTACCTCTTGCTCGGCTTCGGAATAGCGCCCGGCAACCATGTATGGCAAAGACAGATTGAGATGAAGGATGGCGGCGAAAGGTTCAAGCTCGACAGCTTTGCGATTCTGCTGAATGGCTTCGTCGATCCGGCCCGTACAGGTCAAAAGTTCGGCGTACCACTGGTGAGCGTAGGGGTAACTGGGATTGAGATCGATGGCGCGACGGAACTCACGCTCGGCGCCCGGGAAGTCCCATTCGAACACCGTGAGGACAATACCCATCGAGGCATGGGCTTCGGCCAGCAGCGGATCGATCTCCACGGCTTTCTCCGCCGCTTGGCGGGCTTTGGCGCCGGCTTCTTTGGGAGAAAGTGCCGCCGAATTGCGAGCCAGAGAAAAATAAGAATCGGCAAGACCGGAGTAGGCCAGGGCGAAATTCGGATCTTTGTCGATGGCCTGCTGAAAATAATCGAGCGCTTTGTTCACTCCTCCAGCGGTGCGCCTGTTCCAGTAGAACCTTCCTTGTAGATACAGCTGATAAGCCTCCGAATTTTGTGTGGAGCGCAACGCCAGGCGCGATTTCTGCGCGCCGGACAAATTCATTTTCAGATTATCAGTGATGTCCTGAGTGATCTCGGCTTGAACGTTCGGCACATCGGAAAGCTTCCACTGGTATTGCTTGCTCCACACCACACGATCATGCTCGGCGTCCACGAATTCGGAGCTGATAGAGAGATCGTTGCCCCGCCGAAGCAAGCGGCCGGTGAGGATCGTGTGAACGCCAAGCTCGCGGGCGACCGTGGGAGGATCGATCGACTTGCCCTTGTACCGGTACACCGAGGCCAGGGAAACGACTTTCAGGTTGGGTATCTGCGAAAGCGTGCTGACCAGGTCTTGCGTGATGCCTTCGCTGAGGTACTCAGAGTTCGGGTCACCAGTGGCATTGACGATCGGCAAAACAGCGACAGAATCCATCGACTTCAACTGAATCTCCCGGAGACCGCGCTGGGCGAATAGGACAAGACCGGCGAGGAGCACCAGCGAGCCGAACAGGATCGCCACCTTGGTCATGAGGGACATTCGTCTCCGTGGCGCGGCAGCCGGTGACGCGGAGGTCACGCGCGTCGAGTCCGTGTCGCGCTTGAGGCGTTTCAAGTCGGCGCTGATTTCGGCGGCGCTTTGGTAGCGCAAGGTGCGGTCTTTTTCCAGGGCTTTCGAAACGATTTCGTCGAAGCGAGAGGGAAGATTCGAATTGGCGGCGCTGGGATTGGGCGGCGTGCGCTCCAGTATCGCGTGGAAGATGACCGCGGATGTAGGTCCGGAGAAAGCCACGCGCCCCGTGGCCATTTCATAGAGCACGGCACCGAAGCTGAATAGGTCCGTGCGCGCGTCGAGGTCTTCGCCCCGGGCCTGCTCGGGAGACATATAGGCGACGGTGCCCATCGCGATGCCGGGGCTAGTGAGGGCTTCTTCCGTCGTCACGCCTTCCATGGAAGCGAGGGAGGTTCCCGGCGCGCTGCCGTCGAGCGAGAGCTTTGCTAAGCCGAAGTCCATCAGCTTGGCTTGGCCGCGTATAGTTATGAAAATATTCGCGGGCTTGATGTCGCGGTGAACGATGCCTTTCTTGTGCGCGGCTTCGAGCGCCTCGGCTACTTGGACACCGATGTCGAGGAGTGCGTCCATCGCGAGAGGACGGCCGGCGATGCGATCCTTGAGCGTTTCGCCTTCGAGCAACTCCATTACGAGGAAAAAATTTCCTTCATGTTCTTCGATGTCGTGGATGGTGCAGATGTTGGGATGATTCAGGGCGGATGCGGCACGCGCCTCGCGGCGGAAGCGCTCTAGCGCCTGCGGGTTCTTGTTGAGTTCATCGGGGAGGAATTTCAGAGCGACGCGGCGGCCCAGCTTGAGATCTTCGGCGGCGTAGACGACGCCCATGCCCCCACCGCCAAGTTTCTCGAGAATGCGGTAGTGAGAGACGGTTTGGCCGGTCATGGTGTGGATTGGTGCTGCGCGAAATGATAGGGGTTCGAGCGAAGTGAGTCAACGCTGCGGAAGTCGGTTTGTCGGTTGAGACTTGGAATCTAGGGAAAAAATGGGATCAAAGATTTGGAACTTGCACAGAGGACGCGAGGAGCACCGAGGCCACAGAGAAGAAAGAATGGGAGAGGAAAACTCACCAGATGGTCTGAACTATCTTGGAGCGACGGATTTCACGATCCGCGGTAATCAGAGAAAGCCCCTCGACGAGCGCTGTGGCTCCGATGATGCGGTCCGCTGGATCTTTGGGATAAGTGGCAGGAAATCCCATAGCGCGCGCACACGCACGGCTAGTGATGGGCAGGACGACAAAGTGAGTCTCGACTTCCTCTAGGAACGATTCGAGGCTGATACCTAGGTGAATGCGGCCTCTGCTTGCTAGGGTCGCCGCTTCCAAGAGGGTGACATCAGAGATCGCCAAGCCGTTTCCGAGCGCGCGGGCTTCTTCAATGGCGGTTCTTGCTTTCCTCGAAATCTGGCTTTGGTCAAAGGCGAGCCAGACGACCACATGCGTGTCGAGAAGAATCAATAGAGTTCGCCCCATTCTTCCGGTGTAACGGCAGGTGAAACGATGTCGCCTGTAACCTTGCCCTTGCCGCGAAGAAAGCCGAAAATATCATCGACTTGCGGCCCGGTCGGCACGAGTTTCGCCACCGGCTTGCCGTGTTTGGTGATCACGACGGTCACGCGCTTGGACTGAACTTCGTCCATGACGGCGAGACAATTTGCCTTGAAGACACCTGCTGCCATCTTCTTCATCCTTGTACTCCTTTATGGCCATGGTCATTGTACCATGGTCATATTTGTGCAGCAAGGCCGAGCGCCTCCGGGCGGCCCAGGCCGAGTGCCCCTACAAAGATACTGGAAACGATCGGTGGCTAGCGCGTGGCGACGCTGACGGGGGCGTTGACAGCGGTGAGCCAGTTGTGGCGATCGGGCTTGGTGCCGCTGGTGATGGCGAAGAACTCTTCCTGAAGCTTACGGGTGATCGGTCCGGCGACGCCTTTACCGACCTGGATGTGATCGACGGTACGGATAGGAGTGATTTCGACGGCGGTACCGACGAAGAAGACTTCGTCCGCAATGTAAAGCATTTCGCGCGGTATGACAGATTCCTTCACGGAGATGTTCAGGTCTTCCGCCAGCTTCGTTACGGCGTCGCGGGTGATGCCCGGGAGAATACTGGTGGCCAGCGGAGGTGTGTAGAGTGCGCCGTCGTGAACGAGGAAAACGTTCATGCCTGAACCCTCGCTGACATGACCGTCGGCATCGAGAGCAATCCCTTCCGTGTAGCCGTTGAAAGTGGCTTCCATGCGAATGAGCTGGGAGTTCATATAGTTCGCGGCGGCCTTAGACATAGCGGGCAGAGTATTCGGGGCGATGCGCGTCCAGGAGCTGACACCGACGTCGACGCCCTTGGCCAGAGCTTCCGGACCGAGATAGGCGCCCCAGCTCCAGCAAGCCATATAGATGTCGATCGGCGAGTTGAGAGGATTCACTCCGACGTCGCCATAGCCGCGCAGCACGATGGGTCGCACATAACAAGCATTCAATTTGTTCAAGCGGACCAGTTCGCAAGCGGTGTTGGCGAACTGCTCGACGGAGAAGGGAAGCTCCATGCGGTAGATTTTGGCGGAGTTGATGAGCCGCTGCATATGTTCGCGGAGGCGGAAGATCGCGGGGCCCTGCTTGGTTTCATAGCAGCGGATGCCTTCGAAGACAGCTGAGGCGTAACTCACCACGTGCGAGAGGACGTGCAACTTGGCGTCGTCCCAGTTGATCCACTCTCCGTTGTGCCAGATTTTCTCGGTCGCCTGAATCGGCATAGATGCTCCCTGATCGATAGTGCCACTCGCGGTGCAACGGCTCGAAATCGCAGAATACGGTACGCCGCGACAAGCGTCAATGCGTGGTGTGCGCCCGAAGAGCGCCTCTCGGAACCAAATTGGCGCGTACGGCAACTATTTTGGAGAGGGATCGGATGGTTTTTCGTCGGTCGCGGGCTTACCTGGCGAACTGGCTACGCCGATCCTAGGTGTAGACACTGGCGAAGTGACCGAAAGGAATGCCAACCTGGCTTCGAGGAGGATGCGATCGGATCTGTTTTCCACGATGCCCAAGAGTAGAAAGGGAATCGCCGTGGCTGCGACCAGCAGCTTTGCCCGGCGGGGAGTCCGGGCTTCCGGCTCCCAGCGAAAGAGCTGGGCGGAGAGGAAAAAAGTGAGGCATGCCCAGACGGCCAGGGAAAGGATTTCCACATAACGGCTCGAGGCCGTGGCGGAGTTCACAATGGTTTGCTGAAGACCGTTGACGAGGTAAGTGGCCGGAAGAAATAGGCCGATGCGCTGCACAGTACGCGGCAAAAAGGCCAGCGGGAATGTGGCGCCAGAGAGAAAGATCAGGGGCATCCAGAGGAGCTGGTTCAGTACTTGGGTTTCTTGCATGGTGTTGGTTACGCTGGCCACGACCAGTCCGAGCGAGCCAAAAGAGATAATCCCCACGGAGATCAGCAAGAACAGCGAAATGGGATTACCAAGGGTCGGAACGTGAAAGATAACCCGGGCGAGGAACAACTCCACGACCACCATCGGAATGGTAATCACGTAGTTGGCGACGATGCTGGACGCCAGCAGGTCGCTGGCAGTTACCGGCGCCACATGAAAGCGCCGTAAGATTCCTTGTTCACGGAAGGTCACCAGAGCCGCGCTGAGCCCCCAGAAACTGCCCATCACATTAAACGCGAGGACGGAGCCGAGATAAAACGCCACCATTTGCGGAACGCCCTTGGCAAATACCCCCAACCATATGAAGAAAAAAGCAAAAGGCATGACCAGGATAAAAAAGAAGAACATCTTATTGCGCATGGCCAAGCGGATCCGCATCAGTGTAAGTGCGACAAAGTTTTTCAATCGCGTAGCCTCCTTCCGGTCATTTCGATGAACACGTCCTCGAGAGAAGGCGTGGCGATTTCAAGGCTCACGAGTTCGTTGCCTTCGGCTTCCAGATGTTTGACGAGGGAGACGATGGCTTGAGGCGGGCGCATGGAGTGAAGGACGTAGGTGCCGTCCAACTCGCGCGCGTCGGCCACGCCTTCCAGGTTCTCGAGCGCGCCGTTTGATTCCGGCTTGGAGAGGCGCACCTCAATGCGAGTGGCACCTCCGGAGTGCGCTTTCAATTCACGGGGCGTGCCGAGAGCGATGACTTTGCCATGATCCACGATGGCGACGCGGTCGCAAAGGCGCTCGGCTTCTTCAATGTAATGAGTGGTCATGAGAATGGTTTTTTTCTCGCGGCGCAGTTCCTCGATGATGTCGTAGATTTCGCGGCGCACCTGCGGGTCGAGCCCGGCGGTGGGCTCGTCAAGGAAGACGACCTTCGGATCATTGACCAGGGCCATGGCGAGGGCAAGGCGCTGCTTTTGGCCGCCGGAGAGCTGGTTATAGAAGGCGTTGCGTTTCTCTTCGAGGCCGAAACGTTTGAGCAACTCCTCGGGCTTGCGGCCGCGCTTGTAGAAGCTGGCGAAAAGCCGCAAGGCTTCCATTACCCGAATTTTGTCCGGAAGTGAGGTGGACTGCAGCGCGGCGCCGATCTCGTGCTTAAGGGCCGCGGATTCGCGTTGTGGGTCGAGGCCGCAGACCGAGACCCGGCCGCTATCGAGGTCTCGCAAGCCTTCCAGAATCTCGACGGTGGTGGTTTTTCCGGCGCCGTTGGGCCCGAGCAGACCGAAGACCTCGCCTTCTTCTACATTGAAGCTGACGCCACGAACAGCTTCCACATCGCCGTATCGTTTTACGAGATTTTCTACTTGGAGAATCGCAGTCGTCATCGTCAGTTGCCCCCACTCGCCGGGGGTTATGAGAGAGCGTATAGCATACCGCAGATAGGCGTCTGGTTTGTAACCAGGACAGGCGCCTGCGGCTCACTTCTTAATACGTTGCCTTGCGGTTCCGTGTTTCGGCGCGGAATTCTTGGGCGGCTTCCAGAGATGGCGTTTTAAGTCCACACGAGACTCGAGGATGGCGGTGCCTTCGCTTTCGAGGAGTTTTCTTTGCAGGGAAGCGTACGGCTCGCGGATGAGGATTTTGCCGCGCTCGCCGACGACCCGATGCCAGGGAATGCCTTTTCCGGAAGGTGTCGCGGCCATGGCGCGTCCAGCGCTGCGTGCGCCGCCGGGAAGGCGCAAGGCTTTAGCCAAGGCCCCATAAGTTAGAACCCGGCCGCGGGGAATTTGTTTCACCAAGCGAAAAACAGGCTCCCAAGACATTGCCAATCATGCTCCAGGACAAAGACGGGAAGGAACTCTTCGGACATCCTAGGGGTGTGTCGCGGCAAGAACAAGAGAAAAATCGCGGGAGCCGGGTTTAATGAAATAGCTGGAGGCTGCCGATGTCTTTATGAATCGGAAGACCAGGGCGAGCATCTAATTGAGCAGTGGAAGGAGAAAGGAACGGCGCGATGATACGAGGATGCGAAAGTTCAATGAAACGCAGCAAAAAAAGTGATAGGCTTTCGCGCCGCATTTCCACTACGTTGGTCGCGTTACTGATTGGATGCAACTTTTCGCGAAAAAAATGCGTCTTATATTGTAGAGTGTAGTGGAAGCGAATTACACTACAGGAGATAACGGAAGTTTGAGGTGACCTCGTGGCTTTTGTCCGCCGCAAAGGAAATGCGCTTTACCTGGTGCACAACGTGCGCCGCGGCGGAAAAGTGCGGCAGCTCCACCTGGCCCGGCTGGGAGCCCGCGCGCGAATTACCGATGATCTGGTGCGGGAAGTTTCCAAGAAGCATCCCTTCGTGGCGCTGAATTGGAAAGCCCTGCGCAATCAATTGAACGGCCAAGTGGACCTGGCGAATCCCAACTCGCCGGCGGTCCAAAAGCTTGTTTCCTCTCTTCGAGCCCTCAATCTCGAACTGGCGGACCTTTTCGCGCCGGTACTCCGAATTTCTGAGTCGCCCGTGATGGCCCGGGAGCTGCTCGTGCAGTTGCGGCTCCTGCAGTCAACCCTTCATGTCAAGCTCGACCAGTTTGGCCGTGGACGCGGACGATTCAGCAATGCGAACCCGTCATCGCGGGTTCGCTAGGAGGCGGTCATGAGCGACTACATCCTTAATCTCGATCCCAGCAAGCGCAGCACGGATACCATCGATTTCCAAACCGCGCTGCGGGGGAAGATTGTCGGACAGGAAGAGGGTGTGCAAGCGCTGGTGGACCTCTATCAAGTCTTTCGCGCCGGATTGAACTCCCCAGGCCGCCCGGTGGGGAATTTGCTGTTTCTTGGGCCGACCGGTTCGGGGAAGACCCGCATCGTGGAAGCGGCCGCTGAAATTCTTTTTGGCGAGGCCCGCGCGGTGATCAAGATTGATTGCGCGGAATTTCAGCACTCGCATGAAATCGCCAAGCTGATTGGCTCACCCCCGGGATATCTCGGACATCGCGAGACGCATCCGCTGATCACGCAGGAATCGCTGGCGGCAAGCCATACCGACAAACTAAAACTGAGTTTCCTGCTATTCGACGAGATCGAGAAGGCCAGCGATGCGCTGTGGCAGTTGCTGTTGGGGATGCTGGACAAAGCCACTTTGACCCTGGGCGACAACCGCAAGGTGGATTTGTCGAACACGGTGATTTTTCTGACGTCCAACCTGGGTGGCGGCGAGATTGCCGAACTCATGCAAGGTGGCATGGGGTTTGTCCAGCCAGGAGAAAAGCCAGTCAGCGGCCTTGACGAGAAGGTGCAACGTATGGCGGTGGAAGCGGCGCGGCGTAAGTTCTCGCCGGAATTCATGAACCGTCTCGACAAGGTGGTGGTCTTCCATCCGCTGAGGCGCGAGCAGCTCCAGGAAGTACTCGATATCGAGCTCGGTGAGGTGCAGCAGAGAGTCTTGGACACGGCCAAGGGGCAGTTCCTGTTCCGCGTGACCGAGGCGGGGCGCCACTTCCTTCTCCAGGAAGGCACCGACCAGCGATATGGGGCTCGCCACCTGAAGCGTGCCATCGAGCGGCACGTTGTTTATCCGCTGGCGAATCTGCTGGCCACGGATCAAGTCAGCCTGGGCGACCTGGTGAGAATCGACTGGGATGAGATTCACAAACAGCTGACGTTTGTTCGCGAAGGTGAAGGTGCGCTGGTGCAGGCCGCGACGCCAGGTGCCGGAAGCAAAGCTGCCATTGCGGAGGTGAAAGACGGGAAGTCCGCCGAGACACCGACGGAAACCGCGGTGGAAGAGAGAAAGTCAAGAGCCGCGCAGCCCGGAGCGGGCCCTGCAACGTCGCCCCAAGGCCGCAAGAAACAGGAGCGCTTAAATACTTAAAGCAGTGCTTTAATTTCAGAGGGGCGTCCGCCATAGCGGGCGCCCCTTTTTGTCGTCTGGCCGCTGACACAAACTGTTTCATCTCTCTCTCCTTGCGCGGAGATGAAACAGAGTCTCACTGGTTGAGACAGTTTCCAGAACTGCAAATCCTGTATGTTGTTGATTTTATGGTGCTTTTTGGATATGCAAGCGATGGAATAAGATTGGCATTCCCCATGCACTGTCTCTGGTGTGCGCGCAAGTCTGAGACGCGCTGCGCGTTTGCGGGAGCTAGACGCGAAGAAGGGTTGATGAAATGAAAGCTGCCGTCCGCCATCAACTGGATCCAACGATCCGAAGCAATGACACGTGCGATTTTCACTCGTCTTTGCGGGCAAAGATTGTAGGGCAAGAAGAGGGCGTGCAGTCCCTCGTGGACATGTTCCAGGTTTTTTGCGCCGGGTTGAACTCGCCCGGCCGCCCGGTGGGCAACCTGCTCTTCCTGGGGCCGACTGGTTCGGGTAAGACGCGCATTGTGGAGGCGGCCGCCGAGATTCTTTTTGGCGACGCCCGCGCGGTGATCAAGGTCGATTGCGCTGAATTCCAGCACTCGCATGAAATTGCCAAACTGATTGGCTCACCTCCGGGCTATTTGGGCCACCGCGAGACACATCCTTTAATCACTCAAGAAGCGCTGTCGGCGAGCCACACTGACAAACTTAAGCTCAGCTTCCTGCTCTTCGACGAAATCGAAAAGGCCAGCGACGCGCTGTGGCAATTGCTCCTGGGAATGCTCGATAAGGCCACGCTTACGCTGGGTGACAACCGGCGCGTGGACCTCTCGCAGACCGTCATTTTCCTGACCTCCAACCTCGGCGGTGGTGAAATTACGGAACTGATGGAAGGTGGCATGGGCTTTGTTCGGCCACCCGAGAAGCCTGCTGCCGGCTTCGATGAAAAGATCGAGCGTACGGCTGTGGAAGCGGCCCGCCGGAAATTTTCACCAGAATTCATGAATCGGCTCGACAAAGTGGTGGTGTTTCATCCGCTGAGGCGCGAACAGCTGGTGCGCGTGCTCGAAATCGAGCTCGGCCAAGTGCAGCAACGCGTCTTGGAAACCGCCAAGGGACAGTTCCTTTTCCGCGTGACAGATCTCGGCCGCGACTTCCTGCTGCAAGAAGGCACCGACCAGCGCTACGGAGCGCGCCACCTGAAGCGCGCCATCGAACGCCATGTAGTGTATCCATTGGCAAACCTTTTGGCGACCGAGCAAGTTCACCTCGGCGACCTCATTTGCATAGACTGGAACAAGGAACAGGACCGTCTGACGTTCGTCCGCGAGGGTGAAAACCTGGCCATGCCCGCGCGCAAGCCCGAACCTGTCCTGCCCCCGCGCAGCACCCCGGCGAAAACCGGCAAGTCTGCGGATGTGCCTGGCGTGACCCTTTCGCCGGAGCCCGCGCCCCGCACGGTTCGTTAAATCCACTCTCTTTCTCTCCTGAATCTGCCCGAGCGGCCTGCTGCCCGGGCTTTTTCATTTCCCCTCCGGCGGATGCTAAAATAACCCGGTACAAGAAAGCGCCATCCTACCTCTCATGGCTCTTCGGAGGTCGTTCCTGAGCATCCTTGGGATGAACCGGAAATCTCTCGGACGGAATGCTGGACCAGAACTCTGGATGTCCAGAGCCCATCGCGGACTCGCGGCCTTCTTCCTTGTTGGACTTTCCTGGCTTTCGATCCCCGAGGCCGGGGCGCAGCGAACTGCACTCAAACCGGGATGGAATAGATTTTCTCCCCAACAGGATATAACTCTCGGCAAACGAGCGGCCTCGGATGCTGAAAAGCAGTTGCCGCTTTGCCATGCGCCGAAGGTGGATGCTTACCTGACGCAACTAGGCACTCGTCTGGCGCAAAAGCTTCCCACCGGCGGCGTCCAGTATCCCTTCGAATTTCATTGCGTGAACGACAAAGCTATCAATGCTTTCGCCTTGCCGGGCGGATATGTGTTTGTAAATCGCGGCACGATCGAAGCCTCCGACAATGAAGCGCAGCTCGCTGGAGTGATGGCACACGAGTTGTCGCACGTCGCTCTGCGCCATGGCACGAACCAGGCAACCAAGGCGATGGTGGCCGAGACCGGCCTGGGGATTTTTGGCGCCGTTTTCGGAGACAGCGCTGGCGGTGTGCTGCTTACGACGCTGGGCAATTTCACAGCTGGCGGTGTGCTGCTGCGCTATTCGCGAACGGCTGAATCGCAGGCCGACGTCATGGGGACTCAGGTGCTCTACGACTCGGGGTACGATCCGCGGGCCCTGGCACAGTTTTTTGAAAAACTCGAGACCGAGACCAAGGGGAAGAATCCACCGGAATTTTTTTCCGACCATCCGAATCCGGAGCACCGTGTCGGGCGCGTCGATGAGGAAGTTGACAAACTCGGAGGCCCTCCTGCAGGCGCCAGGCGAGATTCTGCTGAATTCGAGGCCATCAAGCGCGAAGTTCTGGCCCTGCCGGTGGTGAAAAGACCGACGCCGGGAGCGCCTGGAGTCGTCGCCGCCCCCGCGCCGCCATCCCGTAGCTTCGCGGAGTATCATTCGGCTGGGTATACGCTCATGTATCCGGACAATTGGAAGAAGTATCCCGACGGCGATACAGGCGGAGTTTCCTTTGCTCCGGAGGGCGGAGTTCTGGACGATGGCAGCGGGCATAGCGCGCTTGCTTACGGATTGATCGTTGGCGTGGCGCAGGCTCAGGGCGCCGCCACGGATGAGAACGCTCTGAATAGCGCGACCAGCCTAGTGATTGAGGAACTCCAGAAGGCCAACCCCGGCATGAAAATCACGAGGCAGGGCGAGCATTTGCGCTTGAACGGCCAGCCGGGACTTTCAACCTATCTGAGCAATGTCTCGCCAGCCGGCGGCCAAGAAACGGACTGGGTCGTCAGCGTTTTGCGTCCCGAAGGCTTGCTCTATTTCGTGTGTGTCGCCCCGCAATCCGCCTACGACAATTACGACAAGACGTTTTCCTCGATCCTCGATAGCGTGCGGTTCACCAAATAGTTTGAGAAATTAACCCAGAAACGCGCCCACCCAGTCGGCGTAGTCACCCCGACATAGGGGGGAAACCCACGAAAAATTCCGAAATAACAAGGGGCGTCTCGGCCTGGCAGAGACGGCCCCTTCGCCTGAGGTACTTGTGTGGGTGACGGTGGATTCTGTCCTCTTTAGTGGTGATCGCTCGGGAGAAATGGCAAAACCGTTGTGGCTGATCAGAGACTAGGACCGGCAGTCCTGGCAGGCGGCGGAAGACCATCGGCCCGCCGATTACTTGGCCGGCGTCAGTTCTCCACTTTTCTTGTTTGCGTGATGTAAGTGATAGACCTTTGCGGCGCGCTGCAGCGCTTCGGAAATGCTGCTGCAGATATTTTCCGCGCCGACATTGCGTTCGAATTCGGCCTGCTTCATCAATTGCGAGGGTTGTTCGCGGGCACCGCAAAGGAGCAGCGAACGTCCCGAAGCGTGCAAAGAGTCAGCGAGATCGCGAATCGCGCCTAGGCCAGTAGCGTCAATCGCAGTCATATTCCGCAACCGCAGGATAACGATGGGGGGCAATGTGTCGATGTTTCGCAGGATGTCCGAGAACTTATCGGTTGCGCCGAACAGAAATGGCCCGTGAATGCGGTAAACAATGGCGTAGTCGGGTATGTCCTTGCCTTGAAGGACGTGCACGCGGCCGTCTTCCACATAATCTTTGGTGACTGGGCTTACGGTGGTGGTTCGCGAGACTTTGCGGATGAACATCAACGCAGCCAGCACCATTCCGACTTCCACGGCAAAGGTAAGATCGGTCACTACCGTCAGCGTCAGCGTCAGCAGCCACACTGCGATGTCCGCTGAACTGAGCTTTAGAATCTCGGGGATCTCCTCCCAATCGCCCATGTTGTAGGCCACGATCATCAAAATTGCGGCCAAAGCGGACAGTGGAACGCTCTTCACTAGCGGCGCTGCGAAGAGAACGATCACCAGCAGCGTCAACGCATGGATGATTCCAGCAATAGGTGTCTTCGCCCCGGAGCGCACATTCGTGGCCGTTCGCGCTATGGCTCCAGTGGCGGGGAGTCCGCCGAAGAGGGGCGAAACGATATTGGCAATGCCCTGGCCGATCAATTCCACGTTGGGATTGTGCTTGTCGTTGCTCATGCGGTCGGAAACCACAGCGGACATGAGCGACTCAATCGCTCCGAGCATGGCTACTGTGAAGGCCGCGGACAAGAGTTGCCGAAAGACGTCGTAGTGGAAATGCGGAAAGGCCAATTTCGGCAAGCCGCTGGGGATTCCGCCGAAGCGCGTTCCAATGGTTTCGACAGGCAGGTGGAAAAGTATGACGGCAGCGGTTGCACCAAATGTGACCAGAATGGCGCCCGGGATTTTCCTTGCATACTTAAGACAGAAAACCATCAGGGCTATCGAGAGAATGGATACGGCGGTTGCCGGCACCGAGAACGTATTCCACGCCAGCCCAAAGGCAATCATACGGTGAAAGAAATCACCCGGGACGTGATCCATCTTCAAACCAAAAAAGTCTCGGATTTGCGTGCTGGCGATGAGTATGGCGATGCCATTGGTGAAGCCGACGACCACGGGCCGGGGAAAGTATTTCACCATGGTGCCCATGCCGGTCACGCCGAGCAGCACGAGAAGAACACCGGCCATCATGGTGCACATGTACAAGCCGTCGATCCCGTGTTTCGCGATGATTCCCGCAACGACCACCACGAACGCGCCGGTGGGGCCTCCAATTTGTGTTTTCGAGCCGCCCAGAGCGGAGATCAGGAAGCCGGTCACAATGGCGCAATACAGACCCGCTTGCGGCGAGACACCCGACGCGATCGCAAACGCCATCGCTAGCGGCAGCGCGACCAGTCCTACCGTCACGCCGGCGATCAAATCGGAAATGAATTTGTGGCGGTCGTAGCCGCGTAGTAGGAGGATCGATTTCGGGAGCCAAGCATCGACGGCGGATGTCATGCGACTTTCTGTCCAGAGAAGTGGCTATCTAACTAGATTCTACCAAGGAGTATGCCCAGATGGTCGAGCCGGGACACCAGTGTGTGCTCTGAACGGAATCTTGAGCAAACAGTTTGCCTCCGAGTGGTTACTTATTTCGCTCAATCCGCGGCTTCGCTGCGTGTAGTCGCCGGCTTCCAGCGCAACACCGGCTTGCGAGCTGCTCCGACTTCATCAAGACGGCGTACGCGCGTTGTGTGCGGCGCGGTCTTCACCATTTCCGGCTTCGTGGCGGCCTCTTCGGCGATGGATTTCATCGCATCAATGAACAAATCGCACTCTTCCTTGGATTCAGATTCCGTCGGCTCGATCATCATGGCTCCCGCCACAATCAGCGGAAAAGCGGTGGTGTACGGATGAAAACCGTAGTCGATCAGGCGCTTGGCCACGTCCATGGTGCTCACGCCATTTTTCTTTTGAATGGCATCGCTGAACACCACCTCATGCATCGAGGGCAGGGAATAGGGCAGTTCGTACACGCCTTCCAGCCTCTTTCGAATGTAATTCGCATTCAGCACCGCGTCCTCCGTGGCCTGCCGCACCCCCGGACCGTAAGCGAGAATGTACGCCAGCGCCCGCACCAGCACACCGAAATTGCCGGCGAACGCCTTTACCCTGCCGATCGAATCAGGTCGCACCGGCTCCAGCGCCAGCCGCCCGCCTTCTTTTTCCACCAAGATTGGCACCGGACGGAAGGGCTCGAGGATTTTTTTCATCGCCACTGGACCGGCGCCGGGGCCGCCACCACCGTGCGGCGTGGAAAACGTTTTGTGTAGGTTGAGGTGCATCACGTCGACGCCCAGGTCGCCTGGCCGCGTCACGCCCGTCAGCGCGTTCATGTTCGCACCGTCCATGTAGAGCAGCGCGCCCTTGGAGTGCAGGATTTCCGCGATCTCCGGAATGCGCTGCTCGAATATTCCCAGCGTCGAGGGATTGGTGATCATCAGCGCCGCAACATCTCCGGTCACCAGCTCGCGGAGCTTTTCTACATCGATCTGGCCATGCGATTCAGACTTGATGTTTTCGACTTCGTAGCCCGCGATCACCGCGGTTGCCGGATTCGTCCCGTGAGCGGAATCGGGAATCAAAACCTTTTTTCGCGGATTTCCTTGCTTCTCCAGATAAGCGCGGATGAGCAGCAGACCAGTCATTTCTCCGTGTGCTCCGGCGGCGGGCTGGAGCGTGATCGCCTCCATGCCGGTTATTTCGAGCAGGCATTGTTCCAGCAGCCGCAGGATCTTCAGGCACCCTTGCGAAAGCTCTTGCGGCTGATAAGGATGTTCTGTGGCGATGCCATCGAGCCGGGCGACGAATTCATTGACGCGCGGGTTGTACTTCATCGTGCAGGAACCTAGTGGATACATGCCCAGGTCGATGGCGTAGTTCCACGTCGAAAGACGCGTGAAGTGGCGGAGCACTTCGATCTCGCTCACCTCGGGAAAACCTTCGATGCCCGCGTGCCGGTGATTCGCCCCGAGAGCCTTGGCGGCATCGGCGACAGGCACATCGAGCGGCGGCAATTCGAACGCTCGCTTTCCTGGCGACGACTTCTCAAAGATGAGTCCTTCGCTCTGGCTGGTGTGCCTTGAAGCTTTTTTAATTTTTGTATTCATTTCCCAGTTCTTGCCTATAGGGGCGCAGCATGCTGCGCCCCCAGGGAGGAGACCGTCCTTTAAATCGGCTTCTGAAGCGCGTTCTTCAACGCGCTCGCGAATCGTTCAATTTCCGAGCGCGTCGTGGTTTCCGTGACGCACACCAGTGCGCGCTTGGTCAGCTCCGGATACGCCGTCCCCAGCGCCAGCGGCCCGATAATTTTCTCCCGCAAGAGCTGTCCATTGAGCAGCTTCACCGAGCGCGGAAGCTCGACCGTGAATTCGTTGAAGAACGGCGTGTCAAAGGTGCGCCGCACGCCGGGAATCTTCAGCAACTCCGCAAGCGCGAACTGCGCCTTCGACAAGTTTTGTTCCGCCATTTCGCGCAAGCCTTCTTTGCCGAGCAGTGTCAAATGAACCGTGGCGGCCAGCGCGCAGAGCGCCTGGTTGGTGCAAATGTTCGAAGTGGCCTTCTCTCGGCGAATATGCTGCTCGCGCGTTGCGAGCGTCAGCACAAACCCGCGCTGTCCATCGGAGTCCGTCGTTTGCCCCGCCAGCCGCCCGGGCATCTGCCGCACGTACTTTTCCCGCGAAGCAATCACGCCGGCGAACGGCCCACCGTAGCTCGGTGGCAGCCCGAAACTCTGCCCTTCCATTGCGACGATGTCCGCTTCGGTTGGTGGCTTAACGACGCCAAGCGATACACCTTCCGCAATCGCGACGACGAACATCGCGCCAGCCGCGCGGGTGACTTCCGCGAGCGGCGCATACGACTCGATCACGCCGAAAAAGTTTGGCGACTGCACCACCACCGCGGCTACTTCCTCTTTCAACGAACCTTGCAGCGCAGCTACATCCACCGTGCCGCTTGCCGTAAACGGGATCTCTTCCACGCGCAACCCTGAATTCTTTGCGTAGGTTTTCAACACCTCGCGATACTCTGGATGCACGGACCGCGCCACCAGAACGCGTCGGCGGCCCGTCAGCCGCTCCGCCATCAACACGGCTTCGGTCGTGGCCGTCGATCCGTCATACATGGAAGCGTTCGCCACTTCTTGCCCCGTGAGCTGGCACATCAGGGTTTGAAATTCGAAGATCGCCTGCAGCGTCCCCTGCGTGATTTCCGCCTGATAGGGCGTGTAGGAAGTGAGGAACTCGCCGCGCTGGATGATCGCGTCTGTCACCACGGAGCGAAGATGATTGTAGACGCCCGCGCCAAGAAAACTCGTGTACCCGTGCGAATTCTCCGCCGCGCGCTCTTTGAAATACTGGATCACCTCGGCCTCCGAATACGGCCCGGGAATCTTCAGCGCCTCTCGCAGTCGAAAGCGTTCAGGAATACTGGAAAACAATTCGTCGATGGACTTTGCGCCGATGGCAGCGAGCATCTCTTGCCGCTCGGCGGGGCTCTTCGGGAGGTAGCGCATCAGGCCGAGGCTTCCTGACCCTTGGCCGCGATGTAGGCTTCGTAAGCCGGTGCATCCATCAGCCCGCTGAGTTCAGCGGCATTCGTCAGTCGCACCTTGATCAGCCACGCCGCGCTGTGCGGATCGGTATTGATTTTCTCGGGAGTATTCTGCAGTTCGCCGTTGGCTTCAATCACTTCGCCAGCAGCCGGCGCATAAATCTCACTGACGGCTTTTACCGATTCCACAGTACCAAACGATTTTCCCGTTTCGATCTTCGCTCCCGGCTTGGGCAGTTCCACGAAGACCACGTCGCCCAGCTCGTGCTGCGCGTAATCGGTAATCCCGATTGTCGCTAGCCCGCCCACGACGTTCACCCACTCGTGTTCCTTCGTGTAGCGGTAGTTCTTCGGATATGCCATCAGACCACTCCTTCGGATCTTTTCTGAGTCCGTTAGGACACTTGCTGAGCTGCCGTTTTCTTCGCCCGCTTGTAAAAGGGAGTCGCGACCACTTGGGCTTTGCACTTCTGCCCGCGGATTTCTACGTACAAATTCGTGCCTATCGCCGAATACGACGGCGGCACATACGCCAGCGCAATATTTTTCCCCAGCGTCGGCGAAGGCGAACCGCTCGTCACCACCCCAATAACCTCACCCGCTTCATTGCAGCAGCAGTATTCGTCGCGCGCAATTCCGCGATCGATCATCTCGATTCCCACGAGCGTGCGGCGCAATCCCGCCGCTTTCGCTCGCTCCAGCGCCGCGCGACCCACGAAATCGCCTTTTTCCATCTTGCAGTAGCGCTCCAGCCCAGCTTCCCACACATTGATCTTGTCGCTGATCTCGTGCCCGTAGAGCGCCATCTTCGATTCCAGCCGCAGCGTGTTCCGGCATCCCAGCCCGCACGGCACGATCGCAAATTCCCGCCCCGCCTCCATCACTTGATTCCAGACCCTTTCGCCGGTCGTTACATCGGACGGCACATAGATCTCAAAACCATCTTCACCGGTGTATCCAGTGCGCGCGATCAACGTGTCCTTCAATTCGCAGACCGTCCCGTGCGTGAACCAGTAATTCTTGATGCCGTCCAGGTTTCGGTCCGTCAGCTTCTTCATCACCTCGACGGCGCGCGGCCCCTGAATCGCCAATTGCGTGTAGGCGTCGCTCAACTCCTCGACGACGCAATCGAAATTCTTGGTATTCTCGCGCACCCAGCTGATGTCTTTCTCGCGCGTGCCGGCATTGATCACCAGCAGATAATCGTCTTCCCCCAGCCGGTGCACGATCACATCGTCCACAAACGTGCCTTCCGGATATAGCATTGCCGAATAGTGCGCCTGGCCGATAGCCAGCTTCGACGCCTCGTTCATGCTGATGTGCTGTACCGCCGCGAACGCTCCGCCGGGCTTCGCGCCGCTACGGATGCGAATGTCTCCCATGTGGCTGACGTCGAAAACCCCCACGCTGCCGCGCACGGCCTTGTGTTCCGCAATCAAGCCGCCGCTCGAAGGGTATTCGACAGGCATGTCCCAGCCGCCGAAATTCACCATCTTGGCGCCCAGCCGTCGGTGCAACGCGTTCAGCGGCGTCTTACGAAGCTCGCTTTTGTGAGGAGTCGCGAGGGATTCCATGCCAATAGCTCAAGCAGAAATCGATACTAGCACGCGCTTCCCAGCGGGTCAAAGAAGCCTCCCAAGCGACTCGAGCGGGTAGTAGCTCGATCAGAGTATCTTTCCCGTCATTTGCCCCCACAAACTCGTGGTTCGGGCTCCGACTTGTTCGCAAAATGGAATGCGGAGGCGGTATTACGAATGCGCCGTGTAAGTGTGCTTTTCGTGTTGCTGGGAATACTCATTTTTGGCTGGCTCGCGTGGCGGGATTCATCATCGCGCCGCCAGCTCCAGGAAGCTCTCGCGCCGGCGATCACCAAGCAACCGGTTGCTTTCGCGAGCCGCACTTTTGATCCAGCCTCCCCGCCTGCCAACATGCCACCCTTAGCCCCGGGGGAGACCGCCGAATGTGATTCCGAATTCCTGTCCAACGCCAGTGTCCGCGGGGAGCCTCGCCAAACGGATGCCACACATGCGACCGTCACCATCACGCAGATCAAGATGACGCTCCAACTCAACATCAACATCTGGGTGCCGACCGGGGCAACCCAACATGTTATCGAACATGAGGAAGGCCATCGCCAAATCTCGGAGTATTACTACCAGACCGCCGACAAAGCCGCCGAGCGAATCGCGGCGACCTACGTAGGCAAACAATTTGAAATCACCGGCGCAGATCTGGGCGCCGAATCCAACAAAATGATCCAACAAATGGCTGCTGATATCACCGATGAATACCAGAAGGAATTAAACCCAGGGCCCACGCAACTGCTCTACGACTCCATCACTGACCATGGCCGGAATGAAGTCGTCGTCAAGGACGCCGTCGTTCACGCTCTCAAGAACATAGCGAGCGAAGCGCCTCAGCCGGCGGCCAACACAGGAAATTGAAACTAGCAATGCACCCTGACGCGAGATTTGAGAACCCTTCACTCGGCCTTATCCGTGGTGCCGTGAGACCTCGCCCTTCAGGGCGGGGATATGCCGCACCATCGGAAATTGAAGCGTATCCGGAACAGGAGTTGAGTAACTCGCTGTATCGGCGTCACCTTCGCCTTGCCCCAGTGTCCCCAGCTCAGGTACAGTTTTCCGGAGAGGCCCCCATGCAAGGTCCGACCCATTGCGCTCAATGCGACTTGCCGGAAGACCGCTGCACCTGTGAAAAGTATTGCACCATCTGCAAGGGTCAGCACAACGTGCGCCTGTGCATGGATGGTCTCTACTATTGCCCGGACTGTCGGGAAGCCTGCGATGTCTCACTTGCCAGCAGCAGCCGTGGCCACTGAACTCAAAACTTTCCGCTTGCTCCTCGATTGTGACGCCCGCCTCGCGGCCGCCGCCGGAGGCGTAGCCCGCTATCTGGCCGACGTCGCCGGACTTGAGAACGGCGCCATCGCTCGCTTGCAATCCGCGGTGATCGCGGCCTGCTCGGAAGCTTTTGAGCATTTGACCGCGGATCATCCTCGGCTGGAAATCACCTTCAAGCGCTTTTCCGACCGCATGGAAGTTGCTCTTACTCACCAAGGCGAAGGCTCTCCGGCTGTTGGCCTCGATACCATCGCAGGGTTCGCCGAGCGAATTGGCGGCACGGGATCCAATCCCGGCGTTTTCGACGGTTTCGATCGGGTCCAGTACGAAACCCACGACGGGGAGGCAATCACTCGTTTGACGAAATATTTCGGCCGGCTCCCTCCCAGCATTTAATCGCCGCGCTTAACGAAAAAAAAGCCAGACAGCGTCGCCGTCTGGCCATTTCTCTT
>Ga0210399_10000314_pt1 | contig 39312 bp, 21 predicted proteins | sample IncBWC14MmetaG_FD_150865 | JGI IMG/M metagenome (GOLD analysis project Ga0210399, IMG submission 150865) | Forest soil microbial communities from Barre Woods Harvard Forest LTER site, Petersham, Massachusetts, United States - Inc-BW-C-14-M | ecosystem: Environmental > Terrestrial > Soil >... | reverse complement strand
GGAAGCGTGGATGGACTCTGGCCGCCGAGGAGAAGAAGAGGTGGTCCTTGGCCATCGCGTAGTTAACGCGGGCGCCGGTCAGGATCGTGCCGTGAGTGGAGCCGAAGGTCGAGATGGCCACGGCGGCCGCGATCAGGGTCGCCCCAATAGGCCCGAAGAGCGCAGTGGCCGCCTTCTCCGCGATCCGCGTGACACCCTGCATCTCGCTGATCGGCAGGGCGCGGACATACGCGGCGTTGACGAGCAGATAGGCGACCGTGACTATTACGGTACTGAGGAAAAGCCCTCGGGGGAGGTTGCGTGCCGGGTCCTTGATTTCCCCCGCGGAGAACGTGAGGTTGATCCAGCCGTCATAGGCCCAGAGGGCCGCCACCAACGCAACTCCGAAGCCCGCCAGCGTGGCCGCGCCCGGCGGCGCGCTCGGCGGCCCGCTGGACGCCGACCGGCCAGTCCCCATTGTGAATCCGAGGACTACGAAGCCGGCGAGAGCGCCTAGTTTCAGGAAGGTGAAGACGTTCTGAACCGTGCTGCCCACCCGCACGCCGCGGACGTTCAACGCTGTGAGGCCCACGATCACCGCGGCTGCGACCAGCTGACCCATGCTGAGGGAAAACGATCGCCCGGAAACCGTAATCGCAGCGAGGACGTTCTCGGTACCCAGGGCAGGCACGAAGTAGCCAAGGTAAGCGGCGAAGCCCGCGGCCACCGCCGCGATTGCGCCAGGCTGATAGACGAGAAGGGTCAGCCACCCGAACAGAAAGGCGGGGAGCGGACCGTAGGCCTCCCGCAAATAGACATACTGTCCGCCTGCCTCCGGCATGGCCGCTCCCAGCTCGGAGATGGTAAGAGCGCCCGCGAGGGTGAGGAGCCCTCCCACCGCCCAAGTCAGCAGCAAAAGAGGAGCCGACGGGAGCTCGACGGCCATGACTCCCGTGGTCATGAAGATCCCAGAGCCGACGATGACGCCGGCGGCCAGGAGCGTCGAATCCAGGAGACCCAACTCGCGGCGGAGCGAAGTCGTCACCTTGGCATCGATCATCCAGTCACCCGCACGCTACTCCCCCACTCGGTCCGCGTCCGCTGGCCCGACCTACGCCCAACCCTCAAGCCCATCCGGCCAGGTGCGGCGCTTTATTCTTGTGTGGTTAGGAACATGTGAGCAATAGCACAAGCGCATCGCGCTGTCGAGCCGGGCCAAGAGGCAGTGTGGCTCGCTGGCCTCCGCCTGATTCGACCCGGGTCGGAGGAGGCAGCCTCTTCACGAGTTCGTGCGCTGCGATCCGGGCAGCGGGGCCTGGCGGAGAGGGGGTCGCACCATGCGGCGCGCCAGGTTTCTCGAGGGTCATTGACCCATACCACCCAACCCCTGCGCTTCTGCTGGCAAGCGGGGCGGGGAGGCCGATATCCTCTTCGTGGGACAGTCCCCCAGCATAGTAGGAGGCCGTTAGGGGGTCGTACGCAATGGTTGGTTTCCCCGTCGTTCGTCGTAGAGTCCGACTCCCCTGACAACACAATGGCAGGAAAGGTTGGCTGATTGTCGTAGGTGCCGGAGTGGATTGGCGGCATGTTCCCACCATGTCGTCGAGGCACTTGTCGCTCGACCGGAAAGCTTCCGCCGGTGTGCATCGTCCAGGGACGCTGCGGGTCGCCATGCTGGCGTATCCAGGCATTCAGATGTTGGATGTCATGGGGCCTCTCGAGGTGTTCGCGCGGACGTCACGGTGGCTGCGGGACGACGGGAAGCGCCAGGACGACGCCTACAGCCTCGAGCTCGTCGGGCTCAAGCGAGGCGTCTTCCGCGCGTCGTCGGGACTCCGTCTCTACGCCGACCGTCGCTTTGACGAGGTCGGCCGGGGGATCGACACCCTGATGATCGCCGGAGGAATGGGCCAGGAGATCTACCGCGGGCACGTACCGTTGTTGCGTTGGATCAGGCGGCAGGCCGGCTGGGTCAGGCGGCTCGCCTCGGTCTGCACGGGGGCGTTCTTGCTGGGAGAGGCGGGTCTCTTAAAAGGGCGGCGGGCCACGACGCATTGGCGCTGGTGCGCGCACCTGGCCAGCAGGTACCCCGATGTTCGCGTTGAGCCGGACACGATCTTTCTGCGGGAAGGATGCATCTACACTTCGGCTGGCGTCACCGCGGGTATGGATCTCGCGCTGGCGATGGTGGAGGAGGACCAAGGGCGTGCAGTCGCGCTGGCGGTCGCCCGCGAACTCGTCATGTTCCTGAAGCGTCCGGGCGGCCAGGCGCAGTTCAGTGCGCAGCTTGCCGTGCAGCTCGCGGAGACTGAGACACTGCGGAGCCTCCAGGCGTACATCCTCGATCACCCGCGCGAGGATCTAGCGGTCGACACGCTGGCTCGCCGCGTCGCGATGAGCCCGCGCAACTTCGCTCGAGTCTTCACCCGCGAGGTGGGGACGACCCCGGCCCGTTTCGTGACCTCCACCCGCGTCGAGACGGCGAGACGGTTGCTCGAGGAGTCGGCGGAGGGCGTCAAAACGATCTGCTCAATGAGCGGTTTCGCCACACCTGAGGCTATGAGACGGGCCTTCATGCGTACCCTCGCAATCCCGCCGCGCGTGTATCGCGAGCGCTTCAATCGGCATCAGCCTGTTGGACGGCGCTCTACTCAGCCAGCCCGAGATACGGCCCGCGCTGAACTGAAACGTCACTCGGCTTTAGAGATCCGCCACAGGAAGCTGGTCCCGACGGCGGACACAGCCACTTTTCAGAGATACGAATGGCCAAATGCAAGATGAGCGAAAGAAAGCATGGCGGTTCCAAAGGATCTCGCGCTTCTGCCAAAGCATCAAGTGGCCTGGCCTTGACGCTCTGCCACTACCCGTCAACGGCAAGCTCCTGATTCCTGGGCTCGCCGCGCGGGAAGCGCGGAAGTTGATCACCGAGCATCACCTCGGAAACCAGGAAGAATTCGTTCAGCCCGCCCAGGCGGCAAGCCCCCGTAACCATCCACGCACGCCAAATCCGGGCCTGGCTACAGGCAATTGCGGCAGAGTCTGGAGCCGAAAGGCCGGCCCCCGGCAGGTTATGCGCGACGGCGACACGTCTGCGCGACTACCCGGGAAGGCCGGGGCGTGAGCGCAGCGCTGGCAGGCTCGATGGCAACCGAACCGGGAGAGTTCCGCAGACTGGTCGATGAGTTCGAACGTTCCCTGATCCTCGCCGCCCTCGGAAATGCCGGCGGCAGTCAGAAGGTTGCCGCAGCGGCCCTCGGTCTGGTTCCAACGACGCTCAACGAAATGATGAAGAGGCTGTCGATCCCACGCCCGCACGCCGCTCGACTCTACTTCGAGGATTCGCCGGAGTTCGTGGCTCGAGCCGTTGTCGAGCAGGACTTCAGGTGGCAGGGCCGCTTGGGCGCCGGCCAGGCGATCGAACTGTGGGCCCTGGATGGGCGCATCACCGCGGAACCCGCCCGGGGGCCCATCGCGCGAGTCCACGCACAATGCCACCGCGATGGAGACGCTCCGTTCTCCATCAAGATAGAAGCGATCGAACATACCCTGGGTGTCCTCGTCCGGGTTCGCTACGCTATACCTCCTGGGGAACTTGGGGCGGACACTTTGGTCGAAGCTGGGCGCGCCCGAGTGGACTTTCGCGTGCACGTCCCCTCGGGCGTGTGTTTTGTGGCCCGAACTCTTCGCGGCCAGATCGAGATCCGTGGGCTCGATGCGAGCGTCGATGCTCGGGTGGCTCGGGGAGGTGTTCGCTTCCTGAGCCCTGCCACGTTGGAGCAGCTGTCGGGGGCAGCCCCCGGGGCAGCGAGTGCGGCTGGATCCTAACGGCTCTTGGCTTCAGGAGCTACCTGGAAAAAGCGCGCTCCGATCCCAAACCTGCGGCTCCTACGGGGCCCTTGCCGCGCCAACTCCTGCCACCAGCTTCGCCCTCTCAGTCTGCTCCAAAGCGCCGGATTTGGTTCCGTGTTGTGGACGGTCGTCAGTAGCCTTCCTTCGAGAGGGTGGAGCGGGCAGCAGCCGCGATCCAAGAAAGCGTGCCGCCCGCGGAGGTAAGTCGTTTAGACAAGGGTGCTTCGTGTCCGACGTCCAAGCGGACGCTTTGCGGAACGGCTATTGCCAGTCTGTGTGGAGGCGCCGAACTCGACGAAATTGCGGCGTCGCAAGGAGCAGATCAATGTTCGAACCAAGACGCCGCTTTCGGCACCGCACAATCGCTTCAGCCTTGGCCATCCTCCTGCTTGGCCCTTTGTCGGTGGCATGGGCGCAAGTCGCCACCGGAAACGTCTTCGGCACGGTGATGGACGAGCAGGGTGCCGTCCTGCCCGGGGTGAATGTCACCCTGTCCGGGGACTTTGGTACGAGAACCACCACGACCGGCAGCAACGGCGAGTTTCGCTTCCTCTCCTTGGACAACGGCTCGTATAAGCTCACCGTCGCCCTCACCGGTTTCACCAAACTGACGCGCGGGGTCAGGGTGACAACGGCTGAGAACATCAACCTTTCCTTCACGCTGAAGTTGGCCTCGGTCGAGGAGACCGTCCAGGTCATTGGGGAGACGCCGCTGGTCGACGTCAGGAAGCGCGGCACGTCCACAACGATGATCTCGGACGAGTTGGAGAGGACGCCAAATGCCCGTGACCCTTGGGGGGTCCTGAAGAGCGTCCCGGGCGTCATGGTCGACCGCGTCAACATCGCCGGCAACTCGAACGGCCAACAGGCGGAGGCCGGCGGTCACGGCTCCGTGGGTGAAGACAAGATGTGGAACCTCGACGGCGTCGTGATCACCGACATGAGCGCGCTCGGCGCCTCGCCCTCCTATTTCGACTTCGACGCCTTCCAGGAGATCGCCATCACTACCGGCGGTGCCGATCTCAACGTACAGACGGGGGGCCTCGGCATCAACCTCGTGACCAAGCGCGGCACCAACAGGTTTCACGGTGGCGGGCGTTTCCTCTATGCGGGCAACAGCTTGCAGTCCTCCAACCTTCCTAGCGCGCTCGCGCACGACCCGCGCCTGAAAAACCCCGACGGCACCTTCCGCGACAATGCAGACCACATCGACAGCATCAAGGACTTTGGCGCCGACCTGGGTGGCCCGCTCATCAAGGATAAGCTGTGGTTCTACGGCACCTGGGGACGCCAACAGGTGAACGTCATCGGCCTCAACGGCAACCCCGACCAGACCCGGCTCACTTCCTACAACGGGAAGCTGAATTGGCAGGCCACGGGCAACACGATGGTCTCCGCCTTCTGGTTCGACGGGGCGAAGGAGAAGTTCGGCCGCTCACCGGGAGTCGGCAGCGTGACGGGCCTCAACGAGACTCCCGATTACCTGTGGAACCAGGGCAACCTGTACGTGGACAACCCGTTCCACGGATTTTGGAAGCTGCAGGTTGACGAGACCCTCTCTCCCAACTTCTTCGTATCCGCCAAGGCCGCCTACTACAACACCGGTTTCGGCCTGATCGCCGCCGGGGGCCCGGACAAGAGCTTCACCTACGACTACTCGAGCGGCAATTTGATCGGTAGCAACGCCACCATCACCCAGACGCGCCCGCAGAAGACCGTCAACGCCGACGGCAGCTACTTCTTCCGGGGCCTGAGCGGCAACCACGAGTTGAAGTTTGGGTTCGGCTACCGCCAAGTCACGTCCACGACCCAGACCCACTACAACGGCAACGGGATCAGCGGCACGTACGACCCCGCGCACGGCAATGTCCTCGCCAACGTGCATCGCGACGGGCTGACCAACTACGAGGGCCGTTACCTCGACCTCTATGTGGGAGACGTCTTCACCAAGAACCGCTTCTCCATGAACGTGGGCTTGCGCTTCGACCATCAGGAGGCTAAGAACGACGGCAGCCAGATCCCCGGCAACCCGAGCCTCCCCAATGTCCTGCCGGCCCTCACGTACCCCGGTGACAGCACGTACACCATCAACTGGAAGGATTGGTCGCCGCGCGTGGGTCTGAGCTATGCTTTCGACTCCCAGCAGAAGACCGTGGCGCGGCTGTCTTACGCCCGCTATGCCGAGCAACTCTCGTTCGGCAACGTGAAGCTCTCGAACCCGGTGGCCGCCGGTGCCTTGGTCTATGGTTGGAACGACCTCAATGGCGACCACTTCGTGCAGCCCAACGAGGTCCTGCTCGACCAATTCCAGTTCAGCTATGGTGGGGTCAACCCGTCTAACCCGACGGCGGCCTCCACTCCGCAAAAGGTCGACCGAAACTACCAGGCCGACCACTCCCAGGAGATCATCGCCGGTTTGGACCACGAGCTGATGGCCAACTTCGCGGTGGGCGTGGCCTACGTCTGGCGCAAGAACACTGACTTCTCATACCAACCGCGCCTGTCCGGTCCCTGCAGCGATCCCACGAACCCGACCATAGCCACGTGCCCGATCATCCAACCGAACCAGTATGTCGCGGTGGCGCCGGTGACCGCGGGCGGCTACACCGTTCAAGCGTTCGCACCGCCGGGAGCCCTCGTCTTGGCTGGTAACGGCGGTCGCATCCTGACTAACCAGCCCGGCTACACACAGAATTTCAATGGTGTCGACCTGACCCTGACCAAGCGCCTGTCGAACAAATGGATGGGGCGAGTGGCGATGACCTACAACCTGTTCAAGCAGAACTACGACACCAGCACTACCCCGGTCAACGGCGCGTACGGCCCAGCCGGCACCGGAAACGCCTTCACGGCTCCCCAGGGCAACCCCACGCCAACCGACCACAACTCCCTGACCAACGACCTAGTGGCGACCCAGTCGGCGGGGTCGGGCCCGCAGACGTACTACACGAGCCCGACATGGCAGTTGTACGCGAATGCGCTCGTTCAGCTCCCGTGGGACTTTGAGCTAGGCGGCGCGGTTTTCGGCCGGCAAGGCCAGATAGAGCCGCTATACATCAACATGCGGGCAGGTGCGGACGGGCTCCTTCATGTCCTGGTCACGCCCACCGTCGACGCGGTCCGGTACGACAACGTGTGGGACCTCGACTTGCGGCTAGCCAAGAACGTCAAGTTCGGCTCGACGGCCGTGACCCTCAGTGCGGAGGCGTTCAACATCTTCAACAAGAACACCGTGCTGCAGGTAAACCGTCAGGTCAACATCTCGACGTTCGGCCGCATCAACGAGATCATGAGCCCGCGCATCGTCCGCTTCGGCGCTCGCCTCAGCTTCTAGGCGGCATTCCCGTCGTTCGCTCACGGCCCCGGGGTCGCCCCCGGGGCCGTTCGGTTTTGTACCCACTACCGAGTCCTGCGAGGGCTTGACCTACGACGATGGAGATCGCCAGAATCGGGCATGCGCCGACGCGGCCTCGGGATCGCCCTGATCGCCGTCTTGGTGGCGGTGTGGGGGCTTGCCGCGCGCCCGCGATGGGCCCCGTGGCTCTTCCCTTCCAAGGCCCCGCGAAATCTACTCCTCGTATCCATCGACACCCTGCGTGCAGATCACCTGGGCTGCTACGGATACGCCGGGGCTCAGACGCCGCGACTCGACGGGCTGGCCAGGAGCGGACTGCGATTCGAAAAGGCCACGACGGTCGTGCCTCTTACCCTGCCCGCCCACTCGTCACTCATGACCGGGACCTTCCCGGCCTGGCACGGCGTCCGCGACAATGGTGGGTTCTACCTCGGCGATGAGCAGGTCACACTGGCGAAGGTGCTGCGAGACAAGGGTTATCGCACAGGCGGTTTCGTGGGCGCGTTCGTCCTCGACCGCCGCTGGGGGATCGCACAAGGCTTCGAACGGTTCTTCGACGACTTCGATCTGGAGCGCTTCAAGGACTCCCCCAGCATGGATGCCATCCAGCGCCCGGGCGGAGAAGTCGTGGACAAGGCCCTGGAGTGGCTGGCCGGGCACCTGGACCAGCCTTTCTTCACATGGGTGCACCTCTACGATCCGCACACGCCCTATGAAGCGCCCGAACCCTACCGCTCGCGCTTCCCGAAGACCCTGCGCGGGGCCTACGACGCGGAGATCGCCTACGCGGACGCGCTTGTGGGTCGCCTCCTCGATGCGCTAGCTGCTGACGGCCGGCTCGCGGAGACCCTGGTCGTGGTCGTCGCTGATCACGGGGAGATGCTGGGCGAGCACGGCGAGCAGACGCATGGCTTCTTCATCTATGAGGGGGCGACGCACATACCGCTGATCATCTCGGGCCCCAGCGTGCCCACGCGGACCATCCCGGATCAGGTGCGGATCGTGGATGTGATGCCGACCATTCTGGAGCTCCTCCGCGTGCCCATTCCCTCGGTGGTTCAGGGCGTGAGCCTGATGCCGCTCGCTCGGGGGGACAGGCTGGGCCTCATAGCCCACTCCGAGAGCTGGTATCCGCGCTACCACTACGGCTGGAGCGAGCTGCGATCTATCCAGGATGGCCGCATGAAGTACATCCGCGCGCCGCGGCCCGAGCAGTACGACCTGCAAGACGATCCCGGCGAGACGATAGATCGCTCGAAGGATGATCCCGCGCGGCTCGCGTCGTTCTCGCGGGCCCTGGATGACCTCGAGGCGCGAACCGCCCGCGCCGAGGCCGCCAAGGGACCGCGGCCGGTGGACCCGGAGACCGAGGAGCGCCTGGCCGCCCTGGGCTACGTCGGTGGGAGCGTGAGCCGGAAAAACCTCGCGGATCGGCTCCGCGGCGACCCAAAGGACAAGATCGGCCTCTACAACCTGTTGAAGGACGCGGGCGCCCAGTTCGCGGAGGACCGGCTAGACGAGGCCATCGCCACCGTGAAGCAGGCCCTAACCGAAGACCCGAGCATCGTCGAGGCCTACATGCTCCTCGGCAACTTCCACAAGAAGGCGAAGCGTCCTCGCGAGGCGATCGCAGCCTACAAGCGAGCCCTCGCGCTCGACGACGAGCACCAGGCCGCCCTCTTCTTGCTCGCGGTCGCCTATAAGGAAGAGGGGCGGCTGGATGAGGCCCGAGCTGGGTTCGAGCGCGCGCTCGCCCTGGACCCACGGAACGGGAAGGCCCTCTGGCAGCTCGCCGATCTCTACATGCGGAAGGGGGAGCCCAAGAAAGCCCAGGCCGTCATCCAGGACGCGCTCACGCGCAAGGTGGATGAGTACCGCTTCCTCCTCAAGCTCGGCGAGAGCCAGATCGAGGCTAAGCAGTTCTCGGAGGCCGAGAAGAGCCTCAGGGCCGCGCTCGAGAAGAAGCCCGACCTGGAGACCGCACACTTCAACCTCGGTCTCGCATACGAGGAAATGGGCCGCCCGGAGGAGGCGATGACGTCCTACCGCTCGGAGTTGGAGACCCATGCCAAGGGCTACCGGGCGGCGTTCAACCTCGCGAAGCTCCTCCAGAAGACAGGGCGCCGCGAGGAGGCGGTGAGCTTCTACCGGAAGACGGTCGAGATTCAGCCCGACTTCGGCACGGGACAGCTCTACCTGGCCAAGGCGCTTCTCGATACTGGGGATCTCCGCGGCGCCGAGGAGTGGGCGCACCGGGGGCTTGGCAACAAGCCCGATCCTCGCTTGGCGCCGCTCGGGCACTACGTGCTGGCCGACGTGTACAACCGGCTCGGGCGCTCCGCAGAGGCCGAGCGCGAGTCCGCGACGGCCCGCAGGCTTCAAGGGGGCGGCTGAGGGGACCTGCCTCCCCCGGTGTCGACCTACCCCGCCCGGTGAGCCGCCCCCAGTCGCGTACCTTGGGCGCCCGAGATTGACCTGGGCGTGCAGGACGCCGGTTCGGCCAACTGGATTTCATGGAGAAGTCGAGGCCGGGTTGTCGACAAGCGGGCGACCGATACTGGCTAACGACCCCGCACCTGGCGCCGTGCGTACGGCCGCCCAAGTCCAGAGCTCTCTGGGGCCTCCACGACCTTTGTCGCGGGGGCACGTCTTCACTTGAAAATCTGTGTCTAAGTGTTCTATACTTCACTTGTTCACTATTTGGGCAAGATGGGGGGCTAAATTGGCCAGCAAAAGGCGCGTGATCATCATGGGGGCCGCGGGACGGGACTTTCACAATTTCAACGTCGTTTACCGCGAGGCCCAGGAATCCGAAGTAGTGGCGTTCACGGCCGCCCAGATCCCGGACATCGATAGGCGCCGCTACCCACCGAGCCTTTCCGGGTCACACTATCCCCAAGGCATCCCGATTCACGCGGAGAGCGAGCTGACGACGCTCATTCGCGACCTGCAGGCGGACGACGTGGTCTTCGCCTACAGCGACGTTTCCCACGAGACGGTAATGCACAAGGCGTCCATGGTGCTGGCGGCGGGGGCCGATTTCCGTCTGATCGGGCCCAAGGCCACGATGCTGAAGGCCAAGGTGCCCGTCGTGTCCGTCTGTGCGGTACGTACGGGTTGCGGCAAGAGCCAGACCACGCGCCGCGTCACCGCCCTGCTGCGAGAGCAGCGCCGGCGGGTCGTGGCGGTGAGACATCCCATGCCCTACGGTGACCTCGCGCGCCAGCGTGTGCAGCGTTTCGCCCGCCTCGAGGACCTCGACCTGCACAGCTGCACCATCGAGGAGCGGGAGGAATACGAGCCGCACATCGCGGCGGGGAGTGTGGTCTATGCGGGCGTGGACTACGCGGCGATCCTCGCCGAGGCCGAGAAAGAAGCCGACGTCATCGTCTGGGACGGCGGGAACAACGACCTCCCGTTCTTCGCTCCCGACCTGGAGATCGTGGTGGCCGACCCGCTGCGGCCCGGCCACGAGGTCCGCTATCACCCCGGTGAGGCGAACCTCCGCCGCGCCCACGTCGTGGTGATTAACAAAGTTGACACCGCGGGCGCGGAGGCAATCGAGACCGTACGGGCCAACGTGCGGGCTCTGAACCCGCGGGCCATGGTGGTAGAAGCGGCCTCGCCCCTCTTCGTCGAGAACCCTCAGTCAATCCAGGGTAAACGTGTCTTGGCGGTCGAAGACGGTCCCACCCTCACGCATGGGGAGATGGGCTACGGCGCGGGCGTCCTCGCCGCTCGCCGTTTCGGAGCCGCCGAGGTCGTAGATCCTCGGCCCTGGGCCGTGGGCAGCCTGGCCCGGGTCTACGAGGCCTACCCGAACGTGGGCCCCCTGCTTCCGGCTATGGGCTATGGGCCCGAGCAGACCCGCGAGCTGGAGGCGACCATCGCACGCACCCCGGCCGACCTAGTCCTCATTGCCACGCCCATCGACTTGCGTCGCATCGTCCGCATCGACAAGCCGGCCCTTCGTGTCCGGTACGAGCTGCAGGAGATCGGCCGGCCCGACCTCCGGGATGCCCTGGCCGATATTGCGCGCGAATGAAGCAGCGACACTTCGTGTCCCTCAAGGACTACGCACGAGCCGAGATCCTCGAGCTCTTCGATATGGCCCGGGAGATCAAGAGTAATCCAGCAAGGTACGCTCAGGCACTCGCCGGCAGGACGCTGGCCATGATCTTTCAGAAGCCCTCCACTCGCACACGGGTCTCGTTCGAGGCGGGCATGTTTCAGCTCGGCGGCACGGCATTGTTCCTGGGAGCGGGTGACATCCAACTCCACCGGGGCGAGACCATCGCCGACACGGCACGCGTGCTCTCGCGATTCGTGAATGGCGTCATGGCCCGCGTGTTCAAGCACGAGGACATTCTCGATCTTGCCCGCCACGGGTCGGTGCCCGTCATTAACGGCCTTTCCGACCTCCTCCATCCATGCCAGGCCCTGGCCGATTACTTCACGATCCAAGAGCTCCGCGGTGAGCTCGCCGGACAGAAGATCGCGTACGTCGGAGACGGCAACAACGTGTGTCATGAGCTGCTGCTGGGAGCGGCGAAACTGGGAATGGCCATGAGCGTGGCCACGCCCGCGGGTTTCGAGCCGAACCCCCTCATCGTGAAGAGCGCCGTCCGCGAGGCCGACCGGGCGGGGGCACCAAGCCCGGTTTTCACCGCCGACCCCATAGAAGCGGTGCAGGGTGCAGACGTGGTCTATACGGATGTCTGGGCCTCCATGGGCCAGGAGGAGGAGGCGCAGGCGCGCCGCGGGGCATTCGAGGGGTTCACCGTCACGAGCCGAGTGATGGCCGCCGCCGCCCGCGACGCCCTCTTCATGCACTGCCTGCCCGCGCACCGCGGAGAAGAGGTGGCGGCCGAGGTCATCGATGGGCCGCAGTCGGTCGTGTTCGACGAGGCGGAAAACCGGCTCCACACGCAGAAGGCGCTCCTCGTGGCGCTGCTTTCGGCTCCTTCCTAACGACGCAGCTCTGCGCGGGCAATCGCGCCCCTGCGCGAGAAAGGTCGTGCCGATGTCCGGGACCGTCGTCGTGGCGCTCGGGGGTAATGCCGTCGCTCCCCCGGCCGAGCGCCCCACGATCGTCAACCAGTTCCGTCACACGCGCGAGAGCCTGGCTCCCATCGTGGAGCTCGCACGGCGCGGGTGGAACGTTGCGATCGTGCACGGCAACGGCCCCCAAGTGGGCGAAGAGCTCCTTCGCAACGAGACGGCTCGCGACCGTGTCGAGCCCCTCCCCCTGGGTGTGCTGGTTGCGGCCACGGCGGGATGGATGGGTTACATGATCCAGCAGTCGCTCCAGAATGCCTTGCGCCGCGCCGGCATCCGGCGTCGCGTGGTGACACTGGTGACCCAGACACTCTGTGACACCCGTGATCCTCGATCTAAGGAACCCGTGAAACCAATCGGGCATCCCCTCGCGGTTGCGCAGCGGGAGAGTCTGCGGCGCAGGAGCGTCCCCGTGGGGCGGGACGGTGCCGGGCGCTGGCGCCGCATGGCGCCGAGCCCTCGTCCAACCGCCATAGTTGAGAGTGACATCGTCCGGACCCTCGTGCACGCCGGCGACCTCGTGGTGACGTGTGGCGGAGGCGGCCCGCCCGTGTACGACGATCCGAAACTCTTCCTGGAGGGTGTCGACGCCGTGGTCGACAAGGACCGCGTGGCCGCAATTCTGGGCCGCGAGTTAAGGGCGGACGTTCTCCTCATCCTCACGGACGTCGATGCCGTTTACCGCGGTTGGGGGAAGCCCGGCGCTCATCCCATCCACCGGCTCACCCTGGTCGAAGCAGACAGCCTTCTCACCGAGGGCGAAACTCAGGAAGGCAGCATGCGGCCCAAGCTCGAAGCGGCGATCGACTTCGTCCGGGCTGGCGGCGCGCGCGCGGTCATCGCGGATCTGGGCCACGGCCTAGAAGCGCTCGAGGGCCTGGCTGGGACTACCGTGGTCAGCGGAGTGGCGTCTGAGCCTGCCGATGGGAGCCCCGCGACCGCGGCGCGCTACTCCGAGTGAGACAGGTCCTCCCGGAGAATGGCAGGAGGGCCCAGGAGACCCCGGAGATGCCTGGGTTCTCAGCTTGCCCTAGCCGAATTCCGGGGATGGGCGGCACAGTACCGTGTTTGACTTGTTCAACAAGTCAACAGCGGGGTACAATACCTTAAGACTCGATCGTAGGCCTTATGGCTCGATCAGCGGACCAGCCGTCGCAAGGCCCGCAGGAGGCGTGCGCCGATGAAGATTGGGGCCCAGCAGCAGGTCGACAAGAAGGAAACGACCACCGTGTTCGAACGGTGGGGCACCCGGCCTCTGATCAACGGAAAAGGTGTGTACACCGACCTGGGCGGGGCCTATATCTCCCCCGCCGTCTGGGCCCTGATGACAGATGCCAACCTCAACTCCGTCGACTTGATCTCGCTCCTGGAGGGGACTGGCCGGCGGATCGCGGAGTTGATCGGCTGCGAGTCAGCTCGAATAGTCCCGGGAACATCGGCAGGCATCGCTCTAGCCACTGCGGCCTGCCTCACGCACGGCGACGGGGAGGCGATCGAGCGCCTCCCGGACACGGTCGGTCTCAAGCGCAGCGTGGTCATCCAGCATGGTCACCGCTACAAGTACCTCCGCATGGCTTGGATGGCGGGTGCCCGCATTGTCTACGCGGGGGACGAGCAGGGAACGACGCCCGCCCAGCTCGAGGCGGCCCTCGATCCCGAGACCGTCTCCATGTTCCTTTTCGTGGGCCACCTCGATGGACGGGGCGGCACAGTGGCTTTTGACGAGGCCGCGCGCATCAGCCGGCGAAAGGGAATTCCTAGCTTCGTCGACGCGGCGTTCCTGAATTACCCGCCCGCTACCATGCGACGCTTCACGGATGCCGGAGCCGACTTGGTGTGCTATTCCGCCAAGTACTGGTACGGCCCGAACTCAGGCGGATTCGTTGCCGGTCGGCGCCACTTGGTGGAGTCGGTTGCCGCCGTGGACTTCACGCGCTTCGAGTCTGGCCCCGTATTGCGGTTTGGACGCCCCTTCAAGCTTGACCGCTTCACGGTCGTAGGGACCATGGCCGCCCTCGAAGAGTGGTTCGACACGGACCACGAAGCCCGTTGGAGGTCGTACGCGCGGAGGGTCGAGGTGATCGGTGCCGCCCTCGCCGGGGTCGCCGGCGTCACCGGCCGGCCGCGATTCTTCACCATGGAAGAGACCCTCGAGGGCACACCGGTCAACTGCCTCGAGGTGCGTGTCGACCCGGCCCTGGCCGGGTTCTCAGCCTCGGACCTTCAGGGGAGGCTCTCGGACGGTGACCCGCGCATCCTAGTCCACCTCTTCGACCCGAACTCGCTCATCATCGTGGTGGACTCGATGACGCCGGGGGCCGAGCACCTGGTAGCGCCACGGCTCCGCGCGGCCTGCCTTTGAAGTGGACGGGCTGAGCGGCTTAGCTACCCGCGCGCGCGGGCGCCTTCGCGCCCCGCTTCCTTGAGCGCGTAGAGTGAGATTGCCGTATCCTGCACTCCCACACCGGTGAGGTCGCAGACCGCGATTTGTTTCTCGTTCTCGCGCCCGCGCATGCGGCCGCTGGTCAACTCACCCAGCTCCAGGATCGAGGACTGCTGGTCCATAGTGAGGCCGGCAAGGGCGTGTTGCAGCTCCCCCAGCCTGAAACACTGGGACTTGAGGTCGCACGCGATTTTCTGCGCGCGGGAGAAGATTCGCGCGTCCAGCTCCTGCTTGCCTATGCCGTCGGACCCCATCGCGATGATGAGGAGGCCGTCGTGCAGGTCCTCCGCTCTCACGAGCGGGGCCCGCGACGCCGTGGCGGTGATTAGAATGTCGCTCGCGCGCACGACCACCCCGACCTCGGCCGCCGCTTTGGCTCTTATGCCGAGCTCCTTTTCTATATCGGCCGCACACGCGGCGGCCGCCTCGGGCCGGCGTCCCCAAACTAACACCTGTTCAAACTCACGGACGAGACGCAGCGCGCGAACCTGATAGCGGGCCTGGCTTCCGGAGCCGACCACCCCCACCGTGCGAATCGTGGCGGAGGCGAGGTATTTTGCCGCAATCGCGCCCGCTAGGGCGGTGCGGATCTCGGTCAAATAGCCGTTGTCGAGGAGGATCGCAAGCGGCACCCCCGTCTCCGAGCTGAAGACGATCATGAGGCCGTTCGTGCTGGGAAGGCCGCGGGCGGCGTTTCGATAGAACCCCGATGCGATCTTGACCGCGTAGCCCGGCAACCCTCGTACGAACGCCGACTTCACGTGGATCTCCGCTTCCTGCTCCGGAATGTCGATTCCGATCGGCGCAGGAACCAGAACCTTGCCCTGGGCCAAGAGGGTGAAGCCCTCCTCGACCGCGCTCAGCGCTTCCAACGTGAGGTCCACGCAAGAGCGGATCTGCGCCTCGTCCAACAGGAGCGGTCCTGGCTCGGACATGGACGGCTGGCCCCCTTTTAGAAACCAGAGTGTATCACGTGTCCCCGTGTTGAACAATATCTAGTCACCCCGACAGCGCCCGATGTCGGCGCTTCCTTGGCGCACCCCAGGAATGACCGCGCGGTGTAGTGCCCATTGGCCTTGGTTGGGGCTAGGATCTGCGAGCGTGTCGCCGGGACGCCTCGGCCGCAAGGCGAAGCTCTGACGAAAATGCGGCCGTCTTGCTTCATCACCCAAAAGAATCTTGACAAGGGATTGGCCTTGTCATATTGTTCAACACCTGGACATATCTCATGTCAAATGCCCCCGGTAGGGAGTCCGTGAGCCCTCGCGGAAGCGTCCGCAAGACTCTGGCCTCCAAGGAGATCCTTATGAGGAGACTCGCGATCACTGCCCTGGCCCTGGGGATCGGTAGCGGCCTAGCTTCTGGCGTCTTTGCCCAGACGACGACCGGAACCATCGTCGGGACGGTGCAGGATGTTTCGCATGGGGCCTTGCGTGGCGTGACCGTCTCCGTGGTTGGGGAGCGGATCATGGGGACGCAGAGCTCCTCTACGGACGACCGGGGTCAGTATCGGTTCGTCGGCCTCCCCCCGGGGGAGTACGAGGTGACCTTCACGCTCAAAGGCTTTGCACCTCTTCGGCGGACGCTGGTTCGCGTAACGGTTGGCGGCACGGTGGAAGAGAACGGCACCCTCGAGGTGGCGGGCGCGAGCGAGACCGTCAGCGTGCAGGCCAGTAGTGCCGTCGTCGACAGTCAGACCACCCAGGTGGGGACAACCTACGACCGGGCCTTCATCGACAACGCCCCCATTCAGCGGCAAAGCTTTTTCGACGTCCTGGCCAGCGCTCCGGGCGTGGACCCCAACGATCCTCGCGGGTTCCAGCCTTCCTCTTACGGGAGCATGTTCGACCAAAACCTCTACCAGCTCGATGGGATCGACCTCACGAACAACTTCGGGGGCGGGATACCGACCCTCGTGCAGCCGAGCACTGACATCATGGAAGAGGTCCAAATCATGTCCCTAGGGGCCCCGGCAGAGTACGGCAACGTTCAGGGCGCGGTCTTCAACGTGGTTACCCGCCAAGGCACCAACAAGTTCCACGGGGACGCGGCCTACTACTACCAGAGCGACGGCCTCAGCGGACGAAACACGACCCCGGCTGAAGACTTTGGGTTTCCCTTCACACGGGTGGCCTATCAAGACATTTCTGCGCAGTTGGGAGGCCCCGTAGCCAAGGACAAGCTATGGTTCTTTCTGGCCTATCAACATCGCAAGGATGCCTCGACGGTGCAAATCGCGCCTCAGTTCGCCACCAGCACAAAGGTCGACCACTACTTTGGCAAGCTGAATTTTCAGCCGACCGCCAAGCACACAATCGTAGGTGCTTTGAACTACGACGATACCGAAATCGTCTTCCCCCTTCACCCGGGCGAGGCCCCGGAGTCGCAGGAGGGTCGCAGGCGCCGGATATATTCACCGACCGTAACCTATACGGCCTTGTTCGGTGACCGGACCGTCCTCGAAACCCGGTATGCGGGCTTCTATACGAACGACAAGGATGGCACGCTCGGGGGCGCCCGTCAGATAGCAACGCGCTTCGAGAACCGGGACACCGGTCAGATTTCGGGCGCGGTCTTCGGTTGGTTCGAGTACAACCTCTCTCGAACAACGTTAGTCAGCAAGCTCTCTCACCACGCAACCGACTTCCTTCGCACCGCCCATGACTTCAAGTTCGGGGTCCAGTACAACAGTGCCCCGATCGACGGAGTGTACGGAATAAACGACCGCGTCTACCTGACAAGGGCCAATGGGCAGCTCCAGGGCTATGGCTACCAGTACACGCCGTTCGCGTACGGGGGTACTTCCAAGAACGTGGGCGTGTTTGTCGACGACTCCGTCCAAGTCGGCCGCCGCCTCAATTTGATAATCGGCCTGAGGTACGACTATACGCACACGAGCGCGTTCGCTGAACCCCAGCTGGACGCCGCTGGCAACCCCACTGGAAAGACGTTCCCTGGGATCGACTATTACACTTGGAATACCTTCTCGCCACGTATCGGCTTCAACCTGAAGTTGACCGAGGACGGCAAGACCGTCCTCAAGGGGCACTACGGACGCTACTATCGCGGGGGTATGACCGGGGAGTTCGCGAACGTGGTCCCCTCTGTATCGCCCACCTTCGCCGGGACCTGGAATTTTCAGACCCAGGCCTTTCAAGACCTCAGTCTCGCCTTTGACAACACAAACCAAGCGATCGACACGAACCTTAAGGCGCCCAAGACGGACCAGTTCACGCTCAGTTTCGAGCGCGAGCTGTTCAAAGACCTCAACCTGACGGCTAGTTACGTCCACAAGAGGTCCCGTGATTATCCCGGTTGGTTGGATGTGCGCGGCGTCTATACGCCCATTACGTACACGGACTCCCGCGGGGCCGGGGCGACCGGAGCGTCCTTCACCGTGCAAAAGCTGGTGAGTAGCCTCGACCAGCGATTCTTTCTCTTGACTACACCGGACGGCACGGCGTCAGACGTGAACGCCTTCAGCCTCACGGTTAGCAAGAGGATGTCTTCGCACTGGCAACTCACTTCATCGGTGGACTTGGTGCGCTCGCGCGGCGACCGGATCAACGGATTGACCGGGCAGCTGAACTTCAGTACGTTCGGGCAAGACCCGAATGACTACGTGAACTCCAACGGGCTCCTGGCCCGGGATCGCTTTGTAGTGGTCAAAGCCCAGGTTCTGTACACCGGCCTTCCCGGTGGTTTCACGGTGGGTGCCAACTACTACTACGCCGACGGCTATCCCATTCCGCGCATGGTTCCCATACCCGCCACCAACCTTCCGCGTCCGGTCAAGGCCCAGCCTCTCACGGACGGCCTTCGCTTCCCGAGCCTGAGCGTGCTGGACCTGCGCCTCCAGAAGGACATTCGCTTTGGGGGCGACGCCCGGCTGAGCGTTTTTGCCAACGTGTTCAATGTCTTCAACTCCTACGCCTTCCAGAGCAACCAAAGCATGAACGTTACTTCGGCCAATTTCCAACAGCCGAACCAAATCATCATGCCGGTGCGGGCAATGCTGGGAGCCAAAGTCAGCTTCTAGAGCCGGGTTAGGGGAGAGGAACCGCTGGCAGCCGGCCACGCATGCGGCGCATTCTGCCCGCGGAAGCCAGCCGAGCGTCACGCCGATCGGTGAGGTGTCCACCACCGATGGCCTCCCCGGCTGAGCTCGCGGGACCGACCGCTCGAGGCGCACGTTGAGTCCTTTCCGGAAATGCGCATATCGCCAGTTGGTCCCGTGCTGGTGGCCGAGCCAGCAGACCCTTGCCTAGAAAAGAGCGCCCGCGGCCGACCCACGCTGGGGGGAGGAAGATTCATGATACGAGCCACATCCGCACTACGATCAATCTCATGCTTGGGGATCTTGGTCCTCGTCGGGACCCGCCACGTCGCCGGGGCCCCCCCCGACACCTTCGTGGCGGATACTCGCGCGTATCTCACTCGGCTCGAGAAACTTGGCTTCGCGGGGGTGGTGCTGGTCGCGAGCAAAGGCGCGCCGCTTGTGGCGGACGGGTACGGACTCGCCGACCGCGAACGCAAGATCCGCTGGACGCCAGGAACGGTCTCTTCGATCGGCTCGATTACGAAGCAGTTTACGGCGGCGGCGATCCTCGCGCTGGAGGAGGACGGGCGCCTCCGGACCGAAGATCCGATAACGAAGCACATCGAAGGAGTGCCGGAGGACAAGCGGAGCATCACGCTGCACCAGCTGCTCACGCACTCCTCGGGGATCGTGGACCTGCGTGGCGCCGACGACTTCGACCCAATTGGGCGCGAGGAGTTCGTGCGCCGGGCCATGGCCCAGCCGCTCGCCTTCCCGCCCGGCCGTGGCTTCGAGTATTCGAACGCGGGCTTCAGCCTGCTGGGCGTGATCGTCGAAAAGCTCACCGCCGGATCCTGGGAGCGCTATGCGAGAGAGCGTCTCTTCCTGCCCCAGTCGATGTACGAGACCGGCTACGTCCTCGCGAGCTGGGGGGAGGGCCGGTTTGCGCAGGGCTACCGGGGTGCCGAGCGCTGGGGCACCATCCTTGAGCGGCCCATGAGGGCGGACGGCCCCTACTGGATCCTTCACGCCAACGGCGGCGTGCACGCTACGGCCTACGACATGCTCCGCTGGGCCGAGGCCCTGAGAAGCGGCCGGGTGCTGAAGCCGGCCTCGCTCGAGAAGCTGTGGTCTCCGCACGTCGCCGAACCGTCAGGGTCGCACTACGGCTACGGCTGGGATATCCGGGCGCTGGCGGACGGCAGTAAGCTGGTGACCCATAACGGCGGGAACGGGATCCATTACGCGGACTTCGCGATCGTCCCGTCAGCCGGCGCTGTCGTTTTCCTGCAGACGAACGTCATGGCGGACGTGCCCGTTGGCCAGTCGCTCCTGGGTCCGCTGGTCGAGCGGCTGCTCGCCGGCCGGCCATACCTCGACGTGCCGGATCGCATCGCCGTCGCGCCTGAAAGGCTGCGCGGGCTCGAGGGCGCCTACCGGCTCGCGGGAGACCAGGGCGCCTGGCGCTTCACTGCGGAGGCCGGCGGCCTCGTCGCCGAGGCCGAGGGGCCGCTGGCCTTCTCGCGACTCCACTCCTCCCGGCCGGTGGACGAGGGGCGGGCGGGGCGCCTCTGCAAGCTCATAGAAGAGGTAAGCGCGGCCGCGCTCCGGGGCGACTTCGAGCCCATGAGCCGGTCCCGCGGCGGCGACGTGCCCTCGGCCGCCCTTGCGCAGCGCTATGGGGAGTGGCGCCGGGAGCAGGAGGCGGGAAAGGGCCCACTGCTGGAGTGCCGCGCCCTGGGGGCGGTTTTTCAGCCCGAGCGCGACGTGACGCTCGTGCGCTGCCGATTCGAGAAAGGGACTGCTGACCGGGCGTTTGTCTGGGACGCCACCGGGGAGCGGCTGCAAGGCGTCTCGCTGCGGGGCCTGGAGACCCGATTGACTCTGGTCCCGGTCGGCGTCGACGCGTTCATGACTTGGGATCGCGGGTTTTCGCCCTCGAAGCCGGTCGTATTTGGACGGACACCGGACGGGCGCCAACGTGCCACCCTCGGCAGCGGGGAGTCGGGCGTGGAGGCGGTCCGAGCGGCCCCCCGGTGAGGCGCCGCCCGAGCCGTTCTAAGGTGGCTAGTTGCACCCTTCCCTTAGCAGAGCCCGCGCACTCATGGGCTGAGCAGGCCGAGCCCATCGGGTGTTCACCACGGGAGACAAAACAGTCAGGTGGTAGCTGAAGCTGCAGTCCGTCGGCCGCCGTCGGGAGGCTAGCATGAGGATATCCTTCCTTTGGGCTTTGCTCCTTCTGACCTCCGCGCCGAGTAGCATGGCGATCGTCGAGAGGCACGATCGGGATGACGGCCAGTATCTAAAACTGGGTGCGAGATTCGACGCCGTAGGCGAGGTCGAGCCCGACGGAAGCGGCACCCTTGTGGCGTCCCGATGGGTCTTGACGGCCGCGCATGTCGCCGCTGGGCGCGGGGGCGCCACTGCGGTCAAGTTTGGCGAGCGGCGGTATCGGGTCAAGCGAGCAGTGCTTCACCCTCTTGGGACGGCCGCTCGAGACCGCCCGCCCGAAGTCGACCTGGCACTGCTCGAACTCGAAACTCCCGTGGATGGGATCGCACCCTTGGAGATTTATCGCAGTCACGACGAAGCAGGCCGGACTGCATTTATCGTTGGATGGGGCGACTACGGCAAGGGAGGGACGGCACTCACTCACACGGATCACAGGCGGCGGGCGGCGACAAACCAGGTCTCGGATGCGGGACCACGCCGACTGTTCTTCTCCTTTGACGCCCCTCCCGCGGGGACAGACCTCGAGGGCGTGTGTGGGCCTGGCGACAGCGGCGGCCCCGCCCTGCTCGAGTCCGGCGGTCGTGTGCTTGTGGCAGGCGTCAGCTCAGCAGCGGACGGTCCGCCCGGCAACTACGGGCTCACCGACATCTTCGTGCGCGTGAGTGCGTACGCTGACTGGATCGACAAGACAATCCATGCCTCAGGGGCCGAACCAAAGGCGCAACCATGACCCTCCGCTGAACCCCTGCGTAGAGCGCCCAACGCTGCAAGGCAGCCAAGTCGACGCTGGTTGTCGGCGAATCAGTTGATATATTTCCTGATCCACTCGAGCTCCCGGCGCATCTTGTCGATTTGATAGCTCGGCACCTGGAGCCCATGTGGCTGGTCCGGGTAGATCACGAGCTCCGTCGGCACCCCGAAGTGCTGCAGGGCCTTGTGGAACTCCTGACTCTGGCCCTTCGGCACGATCTCGTCCTTCTCTCCTTGAAGGATAAGGCAGGGTGTCCTTACTTTCGATGCGTAGGTGAGAGGCGACCGCTTGTGCCACAGCGCCGGGTCATCGTAGGGATGCTCGTTGAGGAGGTCGAACCCCGGGTTGATCGCCGCCGTTCCGTAGTAGCTGACCAGGTTGGTGTCCCCCGCGCCCTCGACCGCCACCTTGAAGCGGTCGGTGTGGCCGATCGCCCACGAGGTGAAGTATCCACCGTAGCTCCATCCTTTGATTGCGAGATGGGCGGCATCGGCGATCCCGCCCTCGATGAGGTGGTCGAGACCGGTCATGCTGTCTGCGAAGCTTCCTTCCTCAGGCGCGATCGAGCTGGCGCCTGCGCCGCCCAGCGAGAAGCGGCCTCCATAGTTCGAGGATCCGCGAAAGTTGGGCATGAACACGACGAAGCCGGCGCCTGCATATACTTGCGGCAAGCTGTCCCAGTTCGCTATGAAGCCCCGCAGGTTGGCGCTCTCCGGCCCTCCGTGAACGTAGAGAATCGTTGGGTAGCGGCGTCCCGCCACGTAATCCACGGGGTACACGACGAGCCCTTCGATTTCGAGGCCGTCGCTTGATTTCCAGCGGGTGGTCTCGACTTTGCCGAGGGACCACTCGGCTACCTGAGGGTTGAGGGCGGTCAAGACCCGGAAGGGCTGGTCCACATCGGTCGCGACCCACACTTCAGGCGGGTGGGAGGGGCTCTCATGAGTCGCCGCCACCGCGCGGCCGTCGCGATCGGTCGTGAAGGCGCTATAGACACCGTCACCCGTGGTTAGCGCCTGCGGGGCCGCGCCGCCGAGCGCGACGCGATACAGGTGCTGGCCCACCCCCACTCCCGCCGTGAACAAGAGGCCACGACCCCCCTTCCAGGCGAGCCCTTGGGCGTAGCCCTCGAAAGCCGCGGCCAAAATCCTGGGCGTTCCGCCCGCCGCCGATACGACGTGAACTTTCGGCGGTCCGACGCTGAGGGGGTTGCCCTCCGCTGCGGCAAGATAGGCCACCTCCGTGCCATCAGGGCTCCAAGTGGGATCCTTTTTTTCGCCGCCGTCCGTGGTTACCCGCCTTGGTTCGCCGCCCGCCCGGGACACGATGTACAGCTCTCGTTGGACCTGGTCCGGCCACCGAGGGGAGGCCTGGCCAAGGCTGGCCAGGAGGTCACCTTTGGGAGAGAAGGCAAACTGGACCACGTGCTTTGCTCCCGCTCGAAGCTGCCGGATGGAGCCCGTTGCGATATCCACGATCCAAAGGCGCTGGTACTCGATGTCCTCACTGGCCACAACCGGGAGCTTGCGGCTCCCCGGTTGGGCTGGCGGTTGGGGTTCCACGGCCAGGAACGCGATCTCCTTGCCGTCAGGGCTCCACTCGAAGCTCTCGACGGAGCGAGAGAGGGCTACCACCACATGTGGGGGGCCACCTAGGGTGTCCAAGACGTGGATTTGCGCATGACCATCGCGGTCAGTGAGGAAGGCGAGAGACCGACCGTCGGGGCTCCACCGAGGGTGCCTTTTGTCGGCCGGCGCCTGGGTGAGGCGCGAAACATGACCAGTGCTCACCTCGGCCAGGTAAAGGTCGGTAGTGAAATGGTCGTCCCGTCGGTCCCACTCGCTCACGACGAAGGCCACTCGTGCTCCATCTGGCGACATCTGCGGGTCGGATGGTCTCCGGAGGGCGACGATGTCCTCGTAGGTTACGGGGCGCCCGGCGTGGGCGACCCCGGCGGCGGAGAGTCCCGCGAGGCCTAGCGAGAGATACCTCTTCGACTTGGTCAGGAGATGCTGCAGCGCGGCAGCGGCTTGACCGGGCGCCCCTCCGGACCCGCGTTCGGGGCCCGGCGAGACGTCGACTTTGATTCCGATGCCGATTCCGCGTTTCACGGCGGTTCTAAGTACTTTCAACATCGTGCCCCCCGTCAGCTGAAAGCAGGAAGCTCATCTTCCTAGGCTAGTTGGTATTGTTCGGCACATGAACAATAAGCGAAGGCGGCTTGTTCAATAAGACCCCTGGACTCCCGCGGATCTCCTTCCACCGCCATAGGTTCTCTAGGATCTCATTTGATTGTTCAACATGTCAACATTATAATATTCTTGTCGTCGGAGCCTGGCGGACAGCTAGGCGGTCGACACGGCGCGGTGAAGGACATGAGAGTACGGTGCTCGACAGTCATTCTTGCGGCGTCTCTTTGCTGCTCAGGAGCGCAGAGGATTTGGGCGGACGATGGCTCGGTCGTTCGGGAACAGATCCGCCGCTATCGCGCGGCGCACGAGCAGGAGATCGTCGGCGAACTCGTGGACCTCCTGAGCATCCCCAACCACGCCTCCGACACCGAGAATATTGAGCGCAACGCGCGAACCATCGTGAGCATGATGGAGCGCCGCAACGTCACTGCTCAACTCTTGCGCGTCTCGGGAGCGCCGCCGCTCGTCTACGGTGAACTGCGCGCTCCTGGAGATCGGCCGACCATAGGAATTTACGCCCACTATGACGGCCAGCCCGCAGTCCCAGCGCAGTGGCGACATCCGCCCTTTCGGCCCGTGCTCATCGACCCCGGATCGCACGAGGTCGATTGGAGATCAAGGCGTCAATATGAGCCCGAATCCCGCCTCTATGCTCGGTCTGCCAGCGACGACAAAGCACCGATCCAAGCGATTCTCACGGCGCTGGACGCCCTGAAGTCGACCGGCCGGGCGCTCTCCGTGAATCTCAAGCTCTTGTTCGAGGGCGAGGAGGAGATCAACTCCCCCCACTTGGGGGAGCTGCTGAGCAGGCACCCTGAAGCGCTGGAAGCCGATGTGTGGCTGCTGTCGGATGGGCCGATACACCCATCCCGGCGCATGCAGGTATTTTTCGGAGTGCGTGGTGAAATCGACCTGGAGATGACGGTCTACGCGGCCACCCGCGCCCTTCACAGCGGCCATTACGGAAACTGGGCACCCAATCCCATCATGCTTCTCACGCATCTGCTCGACAGCATGCGGAGTGAGGATGGGCAGATCCTGATCCCCCACTTTTCTGACGACGTCCGACCCTTGACGGATGCGGAGAAGCAGGCAGTCCTAAAGACTCCCGCGGTCGACGAAGACCTCAAGCACGAGCTCGCGATCGCGACACCGGAGGGCGACGGCGTGCCCCTGGCGGAGCAGATCCTCAAACCCGCGCTCAATGTTCATGGTATCCAAGGGGGGAATGTTGGTGCGCAGGCAGCGAACATCATCAGCACGGAAGCGATGGCGTCAATTGATTTCCGTCTGGTGCCGAACCAGACCCCGGAAGGCGTACGAGCCGCGGTCGAGGACCATATTGCCCGCCAGGGCTTTCTCATCGTTCACGGCACACCCGACTTGGCTACGCGCCGAGCGCACCCGCGAGTCGTGACGCTCTTGTGGGGACCCGGCTATCCGGCATACCGCGCCCCCATGGACAGCCCGGTCGCGAGAGCGGTGGTTCGAGGCATTGAACAAGCCTGCGGCAGCCCGATTGTCGAGCTCGTATCGGTGGGAGCTGCCATCCCCATGTACGTCTTCGAAGGAAAGCACCACAGGCCGGTTATCGGCGTGCCGATTGCCAATCATGACAACAACCAACACGCTGCGGACGAGAATCTCAGGCTTCAAAACCTGTGGGACGCCATCGACATGTATTCGGTGCTTCTCCTGGGCCTGGGAAACGACAAGTCGTTGGAGACCCCACACTGAAGATCGACCCCGCTAATGATCCCAGCATTCACTCCATCGCGAAGTGTGCGACCAGATCCTGCTTGATGCTCTCCAATTGAGCATGGTCGAGCCATCGCCCCCTCAGGAGAACTCCGGCTATTCTCCTTGTGTTCGAGATGTTCTCTAGCGGATTGCTGTCGAGCAGAACGAGATCGGCCACTGTGCCGGGGGTTACTGTCCCCGCCTCTTGAAGCCGCCCCAAGAACATCGCCGGGTTTCGGGTTGCCGTAACTAGGGCTTCGAAGGGCGTCAAGCCCGCCTGAACAAGTTGCTCCAGTTCGTCGTGCAATGTGACTCCGGGCACTTGGATTGGATTCGTGGCGTCAGTGCCCGCCATCATCTGTACCCCTGCCGCACGCAGGCCAGCGGTGATTTCGAAGAGGAAGGGCACCATGATCTCGTTCTGCAATACCCAGTCACTGCCGCGCTTGGCATAAGGATCATCGGTTCTGCACTCAGCCAGGTAGGACTTGGGAATGAATCGCGTCTCTAGCGATTCAATGAGTTGGCTGAGGTGCGTGGCCTGCTTGAGGATATTGCTATTCGCGGAGAGCGTTGTAATGACCCATATGCGGTGATCTGCTAACTGTTTCGCAAGTGCCTTGATTCTTGCTGGATCGGGCCGCGTATCGGGTGGAGGCTTCTCGTGTCGATCGACGAAGTAGCGGTATAGCTCTTCCACATGCGCGATCGCATCCTGATTGGCGTTAATCACTCCTTCAACGCCCACACTCCAAGGCACGTGACCGACAACGCGGATGTGGTTGCGTCTTGCCGCGTCCACGATCCCGTCGTAGGCGTCAGACGACAGTGCGCTGTATGGCTTCACGAAGTCGTAGCCCTGACGCGATTGTTCCTCGACCTGCCTTGCCGCTTCCTCTCTATTCCTCACGACCATGTGTGACGGAGTGGTCGGCGGATCACCATCAAGAATCGGACCGGAGCTGAAGAAGGTCGGGTCGAGGATGGCACCCGAAGCGATCCTGTCTTTCCACCCGAGCAACTGCGGGGAGCCGCTCAGATTCAGAACTGCGGTTACGCCGTTCACGATGTACAGCTTGAGTTGCTGCTCATCCCCAAATTGAGTGTGGATGTGCATGTCGGAGAGACCGGGTATCAGGTATTTCCCCGCGCCATGCACCACGATGGTGTCCGCCGGCCATGGCCTATTCGGCCGATGCTGATCTATGCTGCGGATGATACTGCGTTGGACGAGTACGTCCCGGTGGGAGAGAACCTGCTCCTCGTCCATGGGCAGGACTGCGACGTCACTGAACACCACCCCTTCGGGCGTCTGGGAAGGGCTCGCGGGGCCGGTGAGAGGTGCCGCAGCAAGAAGCGTGATCAACAGGTAGCGCACAACCCCTTGCGATAGGCGATCGCTGCCTTGGTGCTCAGCCATCGGAGTGCGTAATCGGCTGGCGATGGACGCACGTTGAGGGTAATGTCCCCCCCCGCCAGCGTCGGCCGCAGAGCTTTTCTGGCCGTCGAGCGTGGAGATCCGTTCGTTGCGACTCTTGTGGCTCGTCCTGATCCTTCTCGGTTGACCCGAGAGGCTCATTCGGGAAAACAAGCTCATCAGTAGGGTCCGGAACTCGAACGTGAGCGGCACTAAGCCCAAGAATATACCGTCGCCGTCCCGTAGAGTGACGGGCCCCTCAGGTCTTGTGCCCATGACGTAGGTCCCGTTCCGCTACCCAAGTCTGCGAAGACGGCCCGGCCGCCGAAGACCTCCTCGAGGTGGTCATGCGACGCTACGAGCGCGCCTCAACCCTGCTGACCTCACACCGCCCGGTCGACGACTGGGGCAATCTGCTTGGAGACACTGCCGCCGTAACCGCTCTCCTCGACCGGCTACTCCACAACGCCCACGTCCTACAAAGCGGCCGACGAAGCTGGCGCACCAGAGTCCACACCGACTTGCGTCAGGAGGAGGCAACGAAATAGGTCGTACTATTGCCTTGTGGGAGCCCCCTTGGATAGCTGGCTAGCGCGAAGCAGACAAGCGTGGAAAATCCGATGGAGTCAGATCTCAGCCTTGCTGGGACCACTGCTCATCTTCGTGACGGCGCCCAATCTGCGGCGGTGGGGGCCAGTGCCTATGCTCCTTGGACTCGCGTTGGGCGTGCTTAGCATCGTGCTCCCGCATCTGGTACGGTGTCGAGTATGCGGTCTTCAACTCCATACGAGCTCAGAAGCGCGACGACAACCGCGTTTTCAAGTTGACAACTGGATTACATCTCTCCAGCTGTGTCCCATTTGCCTCGACGACGGCTGGGCAACAGCTGAGAGCCGGGAGCGGTGGCTCCAGTCCGGTCGTACCCCCGAAGAGCCTTACTGGGGCATGGACAGGGTGGCACTGGCCATTCTCGCCGTTCTGCTCATGCTGGTTTCCGCCTTCATGGTCGGAGAGATCTATAGGGTGAAGCCCTGAAACAGCGCACAAGGACCCACCCTACTTGCCTCAGGCGGAATCACCAGAGAGTAAACACTTACCTGTCTCGGTCGCTACCTGGTGGCCGGTATTGAAGTGTCCACCAAGGGCTAATCCAAGGGGGAGTTAGGGGTTGTCAACCCGGCGCGAGCTTCTCAGTATCAGTGTGGCACTCGTGGGTATCCCGGGAGCAATCGCGGGCGCAGTAGTTGCTTGGTGGTATCGCGCCAATGTCCTAGCGAGCTCTGGTAAGGCCTCAGTCGGAGGGCGGCCTGAATAGGCCTTAGGTTCCACGGCGCGGTCGCGTGCCGACGCCTTCAGGATAACAGCCTTACCAGGCTGGGTCAGAAGTCGATCTTCGCCCCGAGCATGGCCCGCCGCGGTGGCAGGGTCTTATTCAGATTGGGCTTGCCGTAGTTACTCGACGTCGCTACGTCGCTCTGAAACGCTTGGACCGCGTTGTCGTTGAACAAGTTAAACACGTTGGCGAACAAACGAAGCTTGAGTTCCTTCGCGAGGGTGATGTTCTTCTGGAGTCGAAGGTCCAACACGTTCAGGTTGGGGAAGCGCAGGTCGTTCGAGAGAGGTTGCATGAGAATTGGATCAAACAAGTTGGTCTGCGATACCCGCAATTCTCGCGACTTTGGGTAACCATTGGCGTAGAAATAGTCGAGGCCCAAAGTGATTCCCCCGGGCAGGCCCTCGTAAAGAAATTGCATTTTGTAGACGTATCGACGATCCCCGGGGAGGAGGCCATCGTGGTTCACATAGTCGTTGGGGTTCCTGCCGAAGACCCGAAAGTTCTGAGAGGCGCTGATTCCCTTGATTCGGTCACCCGATGACTTGCCCAAGGTTAGGGACGATGTGAGCTGCCAATGGTGCGACATGTGCTTGGTCGCGGCCAGGCTTACGTAGTCGGCATTCGAGGTTGAGCCCGGTGGAGTCGTCAACACGAAGCGGCGGTCGCCCAGGCTGTTCTGAAGCTGGTACAGCGTGAGGGAGCGGCCGGTCGCGTCGGGGCCGACGTTATCCACGTAGGTGATCGGAGCGTAGACGCCACCTACGTCCACCCAGTTCACAAAATCGCGAGAGCGCTTGCCTATGTACTCCACCGTCACCGCAGCGTCTTTGAACACTGCCTGCTCGAACGCAAGGACGAACTGATCCGTGCTCGGAGCCTTCAGGTTCTTGTCGATTGAGAGATTTGTGTTGTCTGCCACGAGAACTGGATTTATGAAACTGTTTGTTGCAGGGTCGTATTTCCCGCGGTATTCGGGGGAGACCGAGGGCACGCTGGTGGCGAATTCGCCGGTCGTGCCACCCCGATAGTACCGGCCATAGTGCCCCTTCAGGACCGTCTTTCCTTCCGACTGAAGCTTGAGGTTGAAGCCCAGCCTTGGCGAAAAGGTGTTCCAGGTGTAGTAGTCAACCCCGGGAAACACCTTGCCCGTGGGGTTGCCCAGGACATCTAGTTGGGGCTCCGACGAGGCCTTGGTGTGAGTGTAGTCGTAGCGGATACCGAGGCTAAGGGTCAGCCGGCTTCCCACCCGGACCGTGTCGTCGACGAAGGCGCCGACGTTGAGGGCCGTGCCCCCATAGTCGTAAGGCGTGTAGGAAAGCCCGTAGCCGTTGAGGGTCGGGTCCGAGGATATGTAGATCCTGTCGTTGATCGCGTACAGCCCTTCGGCCGGAGCGGCGTTGTACTGGACTCCGAGCTTGAAGTCGTGAGCGGCCTTCAGGAAGTCGCTGGAATGGTGCGTCAGCTTGGCGTTCGCCGTCGTGCGTGAGACGTGGTACTCGTACCATGAGGTCACGTGGCCGCTCGCAGCACCCGTGTCCAGGTTATAGAAGTAGGTTCCAAAATCGGGGCCGGAGGTGGGCGCCTTTCCATTCTTGTGATCGGCATAGAAACCCGCGTAGCGCGCCTCGACCGTGGTGCTGTTTCCCAAGATCCCCGTGTAGGAGACGGTTGGCGCCGGGATGGTCCTCCGGGTCGAAAACTGAGTGCTCGGGGCTTGATTGGGAAGAAGCGGATACTGCGTGTCGGTCAGGTCGTAGTTTAGGCCGGCCACGATGTTGTGGCTGGGCGAGATCTGGTAAGTGACCTTGCCAAATGCGTGATCCAACGAGACTGAGTGGGCGAACTCTGGCTTTACTCCCGCCGCCGAGGCATCCTTCGAGTGCTCATAAGCGGCGAAAAACCACAGCTTGTCCTTGACGATTGGACCGCCCAGTTGGGCGCTAAAGTCCCCGTAACTGACCCGCTTGTAGGGCAGCCCGCCGTCCATGGCGTCGGTTGTGTTCCTCCCTGTGAGGCTGTCGCCCTGGTAGTAGTAGGCTGCGCTGCCGTGGAACGCGTTCGTACCCTGGCGAGTCACAATGTTGAAGACGGCCCCTTGAACGTTGCCGTACTCGGCCGGCGCGCCCAGGGAGAGGACCTCAATGTCCTGGATAATGTCGACGCTTGGGCGCACGAGGGTGGAGGGATTGCCGTTGAAGCTGTCTGTGAGATCGATGCCGTCGAACTGATATTGATTCTGGTCGAGGAGGCTCCCAAAGGAGATCGGTTGCGCGCCCGCCTGCTGGCCGTTGTTCGCCGCCGAGGCCGGGTCGATTCCGGGCGCGCTCTTGAGGATGTCAAAGAAGCCGTCAGGCGTTCGCGCTAGCGGTGCATTGTCGATCCAGTCCTTGTCGAAGTGGGAACCGATCTTGGCGGATTGGGTGTCGACAGCTTCCGTCGCCGCTTCAACCGTAACCGACTCGGTCACCTTGGCCATGCCGAGGGTGATGTTCTCCTCTTTCGTCTCTCCTACCAGCACCCGTACGCCGGTGCGTTTGATTATCGCGAAGCCGCTCAGCTTCAGCTCCAGGTCGTAGACGCCCGGTGGCAGCGATGTGAACTGATACTGCCCCCGACGATCCCCCGTTGTGGTGCGCGAACCTGCTACGTTCGCCCCGGTCAGGGTTATCGTGGCGCCGGGGAGAATGGCGCCCGAGGTGTCATGTACCGCACCGAAAATGCTGCCGGTCGTCTCCTGGGCGAACGCGGATGAACACAGAAGGCCAGAGACGGCAAGGGATAGCCACGCGGCTGCCCCAACCCGTGCCCATTGAGTAGTTACCAGCACGATGCCTCCTCCCGGCCTGGGATAGTCAGGCTTACCCGCCCCGAAGTTTGGTAGGATCGTAGAGCATGTGAACAATACTTTAGGGGAGCAATCGTGTCAAGTCTTTTTCACATGGGTGTCGCACGAGCTATTCGCTTCCTTGCGCCGCGAGGCTTCGATGGGAAGTTCCCTTCCCACCTCAAGCTCACTTCCGGGCTGGCCGCCCCATTTCGGAGAGTCTCTGCCGAGCTGGAGTGAAGCCGGGGGCCAGTTGGAGCGCCTTCTCGAAGAACGGGCGGGCGTCCTCGGCCCGTCCCTGTCGTAGCAGCGCAAGTCCGAGGTTGTAGGCGTTGCGGTGGTCCGCACCGTCAAGTCGCCATGCCTCGCGGAACGCTTTCTCCGCCTCGTCCATGCGGCCGCTGCCACCAAGAGTCATGCCCAGGGTGGCCCAGTAGTACGCGTCGCTAGGCTCCAGGTCGACGGCCTCCCGCTGCCGCCGGATCGCTTCGTCGACAGCTCCAAGGTCCCTGAGCAATTCGCCGAGTTCGGCATGGCCTTGGGCATTCCCTGGAGCCAAGGAGAGACCGGACTCATAGGCCCGACGCGCCTCCTCTCCGCGGCCCAGCTTTCTCAGCAGGCGAGCTTCGGTTAGCCTCAGGTCCGCATCCCGGGGAACCGCGGCTTCGCCTCGATGCAGAGCTTCGAGTGCGCCGTTCGCGTCGCCCATTGCCGTCCGGCTCTCGCCCAAGCCCTTCCAGGCTGCGGCGGAGGCCGGGGCCCAGCGCGCCGCCTCCTCGAACTGCGGAGCCGCTGCCCGAATGCGGCCAGCCGCGAATAGGGCCCGGCCTAGGAAGAAGTGCACCTCGAAGCTCGAGATGCCTCGCTCGAGCAGTGTTTGGAAGCGCTTCGCACTGCCAGGGTAGTCCTTTGCCTCAAACTGGAGCAGGCCCGCACGCATCTGCTCGCTGGCGAAGCGGAACTGTTCAATTCGGTCCTTGGGGTCGGCCCCCGGGGTGGTCGTCTTCGCCGGGGCCATCCCACCTATATAGCCGAGGGCGCCCAGCTTCTCGAGCAACTCCAGGGGAACCGCGGCTGCTCCTTCGTGGGTGACACCTCCCCGTCGCTCCTCGTCGAGAATGCGACCCAGCGCTGCGCGCATTGCCTCCCCGCGTGCTGGGTTGAGGGCGACGAGGTTGTTCGTCTCTTCGGGGTCCGTCTCCAGGTCGTAGAGCTCGGCTCTTGGCGCCTGGATATATTTCCAACGACCCTCGCGCAACACGCGCAGGTCGCTCCAGCCGAAGTGAAGAAGCGGCACCAAGGACTCGGCATACGTGAGGGGCTCGGTCCCCTTCGAGTCTCCGCGCAGGGCTTGGGCTAGGCTCGCACCGGCGAGGTGGACTCCTCGCGGTGAAGGCACGCCCAGCATGTCCAAGACGGTGGGGAACAGATCCACCATGCGCACGGTAGCGGCGAGGCGCGTGCCTGGGTGGATTGCTGGACCACGCGCGAGAAAGGGGACTTGCAGAGTCGTTTGGTACGTGAAGAAGCCGTGGAGCGTCTCCCCGTGCTCTCCAAGGCCCTCGCCGTGGTCGGAAGTGACCACGAGCAGCGTTTGGTCGCGCAGCTCAAGTCGGGCAAGGGCGTCATCGAGTCGGCCGACGAGCTCGTCCACCCAGGCCACGGCTCCGTCGTACGGCCTCCCCACATAGCGCGTGGCGTATGGTTCGGGCGGCTCGTAGGGGTCGTGGACGTCGTACAAGTGCAGCCACAGGAAAAACCGGGGGGCGGGACCGCTCGATTGTCGCATCAGTTGGAGCCAGGTGATCGCCTCACGTGTCGTCACATCGCCCTTCCTGCGCACCGAGCCCAAGAATTGAAGACCGCCTCCGCTGTCAAGGCGGGCTTCGTACGTGTCGAAGCCCCGGCTCAAACCCGAGGAAGCGTCGAGCACCATCGCCGACACGAAGGCCGCGGTCGCAAAGCCCGCCTTCTTGAGCACTTCCGCCAGGAGCGCCGTCCCGGGATCGAGGGCCGGTGAGAGGTTGTCGCGGACGCCGGTTTCGTACGGAAGCAGGCCCGTAAAGAGGCTGACGTGGGAGGGACGCGTGAGCGGCACGTGGGCCGTTGCCTGGGGCGCCATTGCTCCTTCGCCACCGATCCGGTCGAGTCGTGGTGTTTCTGCATGGCGATTGCCATAAATGCCCACGCGATCGGCGCGCAGGGTGTCGATGGTTACTATGACGAGATTGCGTGCCGGGCGTGCATTCGCCGGCGGAAGCCGGCAGGCGCCGATTTCAGGCGTGAGGGCGAGTAAGAGCAGAACGGCAAGGTCACCGAAACGGATTTCCTGCCTGCAGGGCATCAGCCCTCAGGTTCCGCCCTGAAGGCGGCGGGCGGCAGCCATTTCGCGATCGGCATCTCCGGCGCGCCCCTGCCGATTGTAGATGTCGGAGAGCACGTAGTGGCCGAGCGGAGCGACGCTGCGCTCGGGTTTGTGGGAAAGGCCGGAGCGAGCCCACGTCTCGGCTGCCTTCAGGTCGCCCGTGTCGAGCAGGGCTTTGGCGAGGTAGAGCTGACCGGCCCCGAAGTCGGGCTGCATCTCCACAGACTTGCGGAAATAGCCCAGCGCCTCCTCGGCCCGGCCCCGCTCCTGGAGAAGCCTTCCCAGGTTGAAGGCGGCCCGGTATGCCTGGGTATGGCTTTCCACTTCGGCCTTGTACGAGCTCATGGCGTCGTCGATCCGTCCCTGGGCCTCGTAGACGAGCCCAAGAGCAAAGCGCACTGTGGCCAGTCCAGGTTTTTTCGCCAAAGCAGCGGTCAGAGTCTTTTCCGCCTCGTCGAACCGCTTTGCCTCGATTTCGCACTCGCCAAGCTTGAGTAAGAAGCGGTCCTCGTCGATCCCATTCGCCAACGCCTCCCGGATCACCGCCTCGGCCTTCTTCAACTCGCCCTTGCGCATCCAGACGTCCGCTAGGTTCCAGAGGACGCTGCTGCTGCGAGGATCTCGCGCTCGCGCACGCTCGAGGCTTTTCCGCGCCTCATCGAGCCGGCCCAGATCCATGTAGACCACGGCCACTGCGACCAGCGCACGCTCGTGCTCGTCGTCGCGCGCCAGGGCCTGTTTGTAGGCGGCGACCGCCTCCTCGAGGCGCTTCGCCTTCTTGAGGAAGTTGCCAAGAAGGACATAGGCATCCACGATTTCGGGGTCGCTGGCAAGAGCCTTCTCGACCGTCGCAATGGCTGCATCGTTCTTGCCCTCCGAGTAGAAGCCGCCCGCCTGCTTCAGCAGATGGTACAGACCAATCTTGTCCTTGGGGTCACTGCGTGGCCGATCCTCGAGGTTCCTGCGGCTTGCGCTCCCCACGTAACCTAGCGCGGCCAAGCGCTCCTCCGTCTCGACGTCGACCGGACTCGGTCCTCGGGAGGCCCCGGGGGCCGTAGTGCGTGCGTCGAAATCCGCAAGTGCCTGAGCAAGAGACTCCGAACGAGCTACCTCGCCCGCGACCAGATTCTCCGTCTCCCGGGGGTTGTTTTGAAGGTCGTAGAGCTCGCTCCGGGGGGCACGGATATACTTGAAACGGCCGTCCTGCACCGCGCGGAGCTCGCTCCAGCCGTAGTGGTAACGCGGAAAAAAGGTCTCCGAATAGGCTATGAGGCTCATGCCGGTGCCACGCGCGAGGGGCGTCAGGCTGACCCCTTGCACCGCCTTCGGTACTGGAACCCTCATCAGGTCCAGGACGGTGGGCATCACGTCCACAATCCGCGCCTGGTTGGGAACGACACGGGCAGGCACTCCCGGGCCGGTCACCAGCAAGGGCACGTGGATGGCTGCGTCATATAAGAAGAATCCATGGGTCTGTTCCCCGTGCTCTCCCAGCATCTCACCGTGATCTCCAACGACGACCACGAGTGTGTCGTCCAGCCGGCGATCGAGGTCAAGGGCATCCAAGAGCCTACCGACCTGGGCGTCCGTATATGCAATTGCAGCATCGTAAGCACCCACTACGGTTTTCGGGAAACGCGAGGTGTAGGCCTCTGGAGCCTCGTAAGGAGCATGGGGGTCGTAGAGGTGAACCCAGGCGAAAAAGGGCTGTTTCCTGTCCCCACGCAGCCATTTCAGGGCCTCGTCCACGACTTGCGCCCCGGGCCGGCGAATCGCGTCCATGCTGAGAGTGTCCTTGAAGTCCTCCAGCTTGAAGTCATCGAAGAACCGATCGAATCCTTGCGCTATGCCCCAGCGCCGGTCGAGAACGAAGGCACCGACAAATCCTCCCGTGCGGAAACCGCGGTCTCGAAGCACCCTTGCCAGGGTCACCTCGTCGCCGCCCAAATAGAACCCTCCGTTGTCTCGGACGCCATGATGGGTGGGGAACACGCCGGTCATGAGCGACGAGTGGGCGGGCAGGGTCAATGGGGTCACCGTGATGGCTCTCTCGAACCGCAGGCCCTGGTGTGCCAAGGCGTCTAGCCTCGGCGTCTGCGCTGGCGTGTATCCGTAACTTCCCAGGTGATCTGCACGGAGCGTGTCGATAGAGACGAGGAGCAGGTTCTTCGGGACTCTCGAGCGGAAAAGACGCGCCACCCAGTGCGGCCGGGGGATGCTCAGCCACGCCACGGCGAGGGCAACACCCAAGGCCACGGCCAATGCCGGGCGCCTCAGACCTCGGTCCCTTGTTCGGTCAGCCACCCCTACCGCCGACGAGCTAGCTGTCTGAGTCTCTCGGCAACGAGGTGCTCAACAGTGGGAGCCATGGCTTGCACTGGATGATAAGAGCGTCTCCCCGCAAATGCACATGGCTCAAGCCGCGATAGCGGGCCCTGGCGCGGCAAGCATCGACACCCTCACTCCTCGCGCTCAAGCTCCCTGGTATGGGGACCCCCGTCTCGTGGTGGATCGCAATGCGGGACAGGCACTGGTTCTAAGGGGCCAATGCGAGAGACGAGACACGATCTGTAAACGCCGGCGCGCCCAGCTTTCCCGGAAAGGAGGCCTGGTTGGAGAGAACGACCACGAGAATACCTTCGTCTGGGAACCGAAAGTACGCTGCCGACACGCCGTAGTCGGACCCGCCTCCATGCCCACTGTAAGGGGTCCCCCGGCTTGTCTTTCCAACGCGCCAGCCATAGGCGTAAGAGCCCTGCCCCTCCTCATCCGTGGGCACGTACGGCGTTAGGAGCTTGCGGCGCGCCTCGGGAGAGAGCGCACGGTCGCCCATGAGGCTCTGCTCCCACCGATAGAGATCACCCGTGGTTGTCAGGATTCCGCCATTCCCGAAGAGGTGCCAGTAAGGGCCCTCGGGGCCCCAATTGCGGTTGAACGTCCATTCGTATGACTTGTCTCCGTTGTAGTTCTTGGACACCTCCCGGAGGTTCCAATGCGGGATCAGGTATCCCGTCTTGACCATGCCGGCCGGCCGAAAGAACTCATCATTGAGGAATGTCTCGTAGGGTCGTCCCGAGACTCGCTCAATGACGGCGGCGAGCAGGCTGAAGCCAGCGTTCGAGTACCGATACTCGGTTCCGGGCGGTGTGACAAGCGGCATACGGAGGAACAACCGCACCGCGAGGTCGCGGGGCGCGTAAGCGTCGTCCTCACCATAACCGTGGTCGAGGCCCGAGGTGTGGGTCAGGAGGTGATGAAGGGTGATCGCAGACTTATCGTCGGGCACCCCGTCGAGATATTGAGAAAGCTTGTCCGCGACCTTGAGCTTTCCGGCCATCTCCAGCTTCAGGATTCCTGCGGCCGTGAACTGCTTCGTGATCGAGCCGATATCGAACACAGTGTTCGTCGCGCAAGGAACGTGCCGCTCCCGGTCCGCCAAACCGTAGCCCTTGTTCAGGAGCAACTCGCCCTTTCGCGCCACGAGGACCGTCCCTGAGAAGCCTTCGACAGCAAGGGCTTCGAAGTAAGCGTCGAGACGGCCGCCCGCGGCGCCGCTTATCGTTTCTCCCGGGTCCGTAGCCCGTGGCCCCGAGGCGGGTGAAGCCGTCCACGCGCAGGGAGGAATCGCGAACAGCAGGGCGAGCATTCTCAAGGCGTGGCTGCCGAAACGGGACATGTCCCCTCCTCTTTAGACCGAAGACCACTCAGACTGCTCAACGATGTAGGAGCCTCTGCCGTGCGGCCGTCGGAGAGTCGTCGGCACGGTGCATCGGCGATCTCCCGCCTCTCGATGGCTCATCCTGGGGGCTAGCGGCTGAAGAAAACACGGGTTCGCACCGAGCCGGCCGCCGACACCGACTTGACATAAATAGCCCCGAAGGCGTCGCCCTGCGCGACCACGGAGAAGTAGTCGCCAAGGAAGTAGCCGGGCTCGAGGGGCGTCGCCTGACCCAAGACGAAGCGGTCCAAGAGCTTCTCCTGTACATTCAGGAGATCGCCGTTGGCGTTCGAGGTGAACGTCTTCTGCCAGACGTTGACTCTGCCCTTCTGTCGATCGTTGTCGGGCCTGGCATCGAGGTAGGTCACCGCCACGCGACCCTCGGAGTTGACAGCTATGGAAGGGAGCCACGCGGGTCCTTGCCAGGTGTTGACCCTCCTGGCATCGGTCCAGGTCCGTCCGCCATCGCTCGAGGTCACGAGAGCGATTTGCGCATATTCGCCGAAATGGCTATCCACGAACACGGCGAATAACCGGCTGTTCGTGGTGTCAATGGCGGCATGCATGATGTCCTCGCCGACACTCAAGGGCGTACCGGTCGAGGGATGGGGAGTGCGCTTGGCGAGGGGCACATAAGGGCTCGCGAACGTAGCCGAAGACCAAGTGGATCCTCCATCCTCCGACGTCATAAGGAAGATCCCTCCCACGACGGGTCTTGGGTTGCTATAAAACATGTAAAGGCGGCCGCTGCGCGGGTCGATCACGATCTGGGGCAAGTCAGCGTAGGCATGGGGCTCGTCCGGTGTGATCAGCCGCGGTGAGCTCCACGTATGACCCCCATCGGTAGTCTTGGAGAGTTCGGCTCTCCCAATACGCCGCTCTTCCTCCCTCGTGGCATCGGTCGGGCCGACTGGATCGGGGAGGGTAAAGTGGGTCGTGAGAACGTAAGCCGTGCCTGGCCGCGCCGGATCTGGCGTGACGGAGGTGTTGTCCAGCTTGACCCCCGGCCCCTGCTCAACGATGGGCGAGCGAGCCTCGTCCCAGGAGCGACCCCCGTCGGCCGAGGTGATGACCGAGATGTGCTGGATGCCCGCGTGGCCCCCAGCCTCGCCTTGATAGGCCTGGGCGCTCACGTACAAGCGCCCTTCCGGCCCGAAGGCAACCCAGGGATCGGTGGAAACGCGCAGTGACTCCTTGCTCCCGCCGGCGCAGGCTATGAAAGGCAGCGTCCGTGGAGGTGACCAGGTCGAGCCGCCGTCGGAGGAGTACGCTGCCCGGACGACATAGTCGCGCCGCGTAGGCCCAACCGTCATCCACGCAGCCGCCACATTCTTGGGGTTGTGTGGGTCCGCTGCCGCGTGGACCTCATAGTCGTCGCGCAAGGCCGGCCGCGCGGGGGTCCCTCCGAAGCATCGTTCGAGGGCGCTGTCGGCTACGGAGGCGCTCGAGACATCGATAACCGCCACCCGCCCTGCGCCGCGGCGCGGCTCAGGCGGCGCACCGTAGCTCGGCCCCAGAAAAGCCATGAGAGCGAGCGAAGCACCCAGGGCCCTGCCCTCCGCCCTGAGCCACAGTGACGTCCGCCGTCCTGATGAAGTGCTCAACAAGAGAACAAGAGAACTATCACTTTGGGGGGATCGGTGTCAACCCCCGGCGCCTTGGCTGCATCCCTACTTAGTAAGGACACGCGGGGATCCCTCGCTGCCCCACCCCAGATTGCCTGCCCGACCGGCCTGCCTGCGGATGTTGCCTCTTTAGATTTACTTGCCCGGAGCTGCGGCGGGCCGATACCCCGGACCTCGAATGACCTTACCGGGTCGCGCGTTGGTCATTCGGCCATCGTCCAAGACAAGTTCGCCGTCTACCATGACAAAGTCGATCCCCGCCGAGTATTGGTGCGGCTGCTCGAAGGTTGCCCGATCCGCGATCTTGTCTGGATCGAAGACGACTAGGTCGGCCCAGAAGCCCTCACGGACGAGGCCACGATCTCGGACCCCGAGGATCTGCGCGGCCA